>OLFX01000115.1_pt1 | contig 139564 bp, 110 predicted proteins | sample 1605091 | NCBI WGS metagenome assembly OLFX01 (sample SAMEA3888906, study PRJEB22519) | human gut metagenome | biome: human gut; feature: human-associated habitat; material: faeces | place: Denmark | collected 2012
TTTATTGACTCTCTTATTCTACCAGATTGCTGCCTTCCTGTGGGCCTTTTTCTTCTGCTGTTGCACTTCCTATTGTAATTCGCCCATGCTAAAATAAAAAACATCAGAGAACCGTGAGAAAATCACTCCCCGGAAACACAACAGAAAAGGAAGGTGAGAATATTGGCCAGCAAAGTATATCCGCTCCAAATGGAAATTGCGGGGAATACCGCCATTTGGACCAGGCCTGATACCGGCGATTCTCCATGCAGCTATCCGGCACCTACATACTCTGCCGTGAAAGCGTTGTTTGAGTCTGTTTTGTGGGGGCCGGATGTTTTGGTAGAGCCGGTCAAAGCGGAGATCTGCAGTCCGATCCGGTATCATTCCTACGCAACGAACTACGGCGGCCCGCTGCGGAAGGACAAATCCGTCAAAGATGGGAGCAACTATCAGCTTTATGCGACGGTTCTGACCGATGTTTGCTACCGGCTTTATGCCCAGGTGCGGCCAAATCCCCGAAAAGAGAAAATGCCACAGACGGCTTTGGAATGGGACCGCCGCACGACTTCGCCTGGCCATGCTTATCAGGAGATTTTCAACCGGAGACTAACGCGGGGACAATCCTTTGCCAGTCTGTCATTGGGGTGGCGGGAATTTACGCCGTCTTACTTCGGTCCATTCCGCGAAGGAACCAAGGTATGTTCAGAGATTCCTGATATTGTGATTCCATCTATGCTGCGAGAAGTTTTTCCGGCGGGATATCGTTCGGACTGGCGCGCGGTTTACGACACAAATCTTGTGATCCATCAAGGCGTGCTGATCTATCCTGAGAGGGGGCGCCGCTGTGATCAATGAGCTGTACACGCTTTCTCAGGCGATGCAAAAGTACGAGATTTCTGGTCGGGCACAGTATCGCTCTTACCTTCCTCTGCCGAATGTAAAAAAAGACGCGCCTTGTATTCAAATTCTCTTATCAAAAAACGATGAGAGCGGGAATATTGACGTGGTGAGTCTTAGAGGTCTGCCGCAGGAAACGGTGAAGGAATTAAGAAAATACGGGGATAACCAGAAATCATATCCGGCAATGAATTTGGCGGCTCTTTACCGCGTTACGGATAAAGAATCACTGAGACTGCTGGGTGATCTGCGTTCCGGGAAAACGGTGGATTTCGACTTGGAGCAACTAAAAAGCTGGTGTCAAACGGACAACTGGAACTCGAAATTCTTGAGAAAATACAAGAATTGTTTTCAAAAAGTTCCGGAAGAGCTGAAAAAGTTTTTGAAAGAATACCCTGACAACCCCATCTTCATACTTTTCCGCCAGACAGAGGTTTTTCAGAACCCTGAGGTATTACGCCAGAAATTGGAAAAATGCGCGTTTCGTATGCTGGAAGAGAAGAAAGACATCCCGACCGCTATTCAAATGCTGTTTTATTTCGGTGACGCGGACAAGGACCCGAAAGAAGATTTTAAAAACCTTTCCGTTATCCTGGACAGCACAGAATTGGTAAAAGTGGGATATTCGACGATCAGCGCCGCTTTTACAAATCGTTTGAATGAAGATTTGCTGAAAGCGGATGAGAAAAACAAGAGCTCCAGACAAGAGGATACAGTTGACGCTTTTGGGACGGGATTCGCCGCGGTAGAGGAACCGATGCCGGAGATAAAGTTGCCAGGAGGATTTACCGCGTCTTTGCGGACAATGTTCAAGGAACATAAATGTCAATACCGGTATGGGCGCATTGAAAACGCGACATATCCGATCGCGCCCGCGACACGGCTCCGGTTAAAAAGCGCACTGGAATGGGTCTCAGCGGAGGAGCGCAGAAACATCACATGGAGCAAACTTGACACCGGCGAGATTTTGTTCGCGTATCCGGAAAGCAAGCCTTCTCTTTCGGCCGGATTAGCCGCTGTTTTCCAAGGGTCCACGGGCTTTGGACAGAGCAGCTTTGAAGGAGCGGCTAAACGTTTTCTGAGCTCCCTGAGAGAAGGAAAGGACCCAGGGACCGATTCCAGAGCCAATCGAATCCAAATTTTCATTCTCCGAAAGTTGGATAAAGGCCGGACAAAAATTGTCTATACATACAACACCACGCCGGAAGAATTGGAACAGCGCGGTGAAATTTGGTGGACAGCCTGCCATAACCTGCCTGAATTGCCTCGAATTTTTGAATCCGAAAATAGCCGCGATCTGTTCCCGTTAGAAGCTGCGAACCTCCTGAATTCCGCGTGGAAACAGGACGGCACGCTCGCTTCCAAGAAATTCAAACCGTTTTCTGGGTATCACGGTTTGGAATTGTTTTTTGATGACGGGTCGATGGCTCGGAACGATTTATCCGCGCTTTTGCGGAATTTAGAACCGGTCGCCGTAAAGCTGGGACGCTATGCCTATCATTTGGACAAGGTCTCCAGAACACAAGAGATATTTCAGAAAAGCTTCCTTTTGCTGGGACTGCTGTTGGATAGGCTGGGAAGCAGAAAGGAGCAATATATGCAGGAATTTCCTTATCTTTACGGACAGCTTCTGAAGGTGTCTGATGAGATGCATATTTTATATTGCCGCGTTGAACGCGATGGGGATTTCCCTCCGCAGCTGGTCGGCGGCAGTTTTTATAACGCGGCCGCAGAGCTGCCTTTGCAGACGCTTACACAGTTAGGTCAGCGCATGATCCCGTATATTTCCTGGGCGAAAGCTTACCAGTATAAGAATAGATCCGATAAGGAAAAAGAAAGCTGGCGGGCTGGATGGTATCTCCGTCTGTATGAGCGGCTTGCTTCTCAGATTGCTGAGCAGACGGAACTCAAGACCAAATTTATAGAGGCGGAACGCGCGCAGATGTTTATCGGGTACCTGGCCCAATTTCCCCAAAGCGACAAACAAAACAGCGGTTCAAACGAAAACAAAATAACGGAAGAAACAGATGGAGGTACCAATCATGAAGTCTGAGATCAAGCGCGCGACCGGTCTGCTGGTCATTGAAGTTGTCAACTCGAATCCCAACGGCGATCCGGATCGGGAAAGCGATCCACGTCAGAGGGCGAACGGTTTGGGGGAAATCTCTCCGGTTTCCTTCAAACGGAAACTGCGCGATCTGCTGGAGGATCACAATGCGCCGTTTTTCCGCAGTCTCCCAGAACAGTTTTTGCAGAATGAGGAGCGCTATCAGATTTTGGAGCATCGGGGCAGAGACAGAAAAGCGATTCGGAGCGAAATGGAAGAGGGTGTGTCGCCTGGTAAATTCGATCAGGATAAATTCTTATCCAGTTCTTTTGTGCGGAAATACTGGGACGGACGCGTATTCGGCAATACATTTTTGGAGGATGGCAGCGCGAAAGGATATATCAAAACTGGCGTCGTTCAGTTCGGCATGGGGCTGTCTGTCGCGCCCATCAACGTACAGCGTCTGACCAACACCAATAAGGCGGGTGTGGAAGAAGGAAAACAGGCGGGTATGGCGCCTATGGCTTACCGAGTGGTAGAGCACGGCGTGTATTGTATGCCATTCTTTGTGAACCCGAATTACGCTGGAAAGTCTGGCTGCACCGCCGAGGACATCGAGCTTCTCAAGCTGCTGATCCCGCAGGCCTATGACCTAAACCGTTCTGCTATTCGCCCGGACGTCCGTATCCGTCACGCATGGTATATGGAGCATCAGAATGTTCTGGGCAGCTGCCCGGAATACCTGCTGCTGGACGCGTTGACGCCGGTCCGCAAGGGTGACGCAGAGATGCCATCAAATTCTTGGAGCGATTATGAGGATCGGGCTTCTTTGCCGGAGGAGCTGAAAAATCGGCTGGCCAGCGTCGTCGATCTGGTCAACCTATGATGCGTTCGCTTGCACACAGTGCCCGAAACGGCTTCCCCGCTCAAGCCTATCAGGATCATGTGGAAAATGTGTGGCGGCGGGCGACCCAGTACGCGGCCGAGGTGGAACAATTCGCAGCGGATTCCTCCGGTCAGCTGCAAAAAGTGGTTTCTTGGGCAGCGGAATATCATGATCTGGGAAAACTAGACGAGGAAAATCAAAAAGTACTCCGCGGAGAAGGAAAGGCGCTGAAAAAACTCCCTGTCAATCATGTGGATGCCGGGACGGCATACCTTTTGAAACCGGATCAGTATGCGGTATGGTCCGCCGTCACGGTCTATTCCCATCATCGCGGGCTGCCAGATTTTTCTGAGGAAGCAGCGAAGGGAGAAACGGCGTTCCGCGATGAATATACCGACGCCCGTGCGAGGACAAATGCGACTCTTTCTTCTCTTCTGAAAATCCATCGCCGTGAAGTGTGGCTTTCCCAGCCCGCAGGCCCGGGTCAGTGCGGCGGGGATCTTGGCGTGTTTTTGCGTTTGGCGCTATCCTGCATCGCAGACGCCGACCACAGCGACACGGCGGAAAGTGCGGGAAAAGGCTTGCCACAAGAAAATCTTCCAAACCTTAGAGCAAAGGAACGTCTTGCCTCTCTTGACCGCTACGTCCGCGATTTAGAACAGCCTGTGGAATGCCAGTTTAACCAGCGCGGCTCGCTGCGGAGCTCGATGTACTGGAATTGCCGGGACGCGAAACCGGAGAACAATATCGTTTCTTGCGACAGCCCGGTGGGTTCCGGTAAAACCACTGCCGTGATGGCACATTTGCTGGCGCAGGCAGACCGCCGGGGACTGCGGCGCATTTTTGTGGTACTGCCTTATACCAATATTATCACACAGGCGGTTCAGGTTTATCGAAAAGCGCTGACGCTCCCCGGTGAAAAGCCGGAGGAAGTAGTGGCTGAGCTGCACCACCGGGCGGATTTCGAGGACAACGATTTGCGGTACCTGACAGCGCTTTGGCGGGCCCCCATTATTGTTACCACTGCGGTCGGGTTCTATGAGACGCTGGCCTCCAACAAGCCCGCCGCCTTGCGGAGGCTTCACGAGCTCCCCGGAAGCGCCATTTTTGTGGATGAGGCCCACGCGGCCCTGCCGGTCCATCTGCTCTCCATCGCATGGCATTGGATGCGGGTTTTAGCCAGAGAATGGAGCTGTTATTGGCTGCTGGCGTCCGGTTCGCTGGTTCGCTTTTGGACATTTCAGGGGGTAATCCCGGAATCGTGCACAGTCCCGGAACTGGTATCGGAGGAACTGCGTGAGCAGCTGATGCAATATGAATCCCGCAGGGTGCGATTTCGCTGGGAGCCAAAGCCGCTGAGCAGAGAAAAGCTGATCCATACGGTTATGAACGCATCGGGTCCGCGGCTTTTGATCGTCAATACGGTGCAGAGCGCTGCAGTATTAGCGCGGGATATTGCCAAAATGTATGGCCTAGAACAGGTGGAACATCTTTCAACAGCCTTGACGCCTAAGGACCGGGCCAAAACCATTGACCGGATTAAGAAGCGATTGCAGGACCCGTCCGATACGGATTGGATTTTGGTGGCAACTTCTTGTGTAGAAGCGGGCGTTGATTTTTCTTTTCATACCGGTTTTCGGGAAGCGGCTTCGATGGTATCTTTGCTGCAAACAGCGGGCCGGATCAATCGAAATGGTTTGCTGGATGACGCGGAGGTCTGGACGTTTCAGATGCAGGATGATTCTTTGCTGAAACGGAATCCGCGCTTAGAAGGGTCGGCGGCGGTTCTGCTGAAATATCTTGAAGAAGGTCTGATCCCCGCACCGAAGCTGAGTACGCGCTCAATTCAAGATGAACTGCGGCAAGAAGCCTCCAGAAGACTCGATTTGTATTCAAAGGAGACTGCACGAGAATTCCAAACGGTAGCGGAAAAATTCGTTGTAATTGATTCCGACACTGTGCCCGTCGTGGTCGACCCAAAACTTGCGGAAAGTTTTTGCACCGGCAGTGGAGATTGGCAGCTTCTTCAGCAAAACTCGGTTTCGATTCCAAAATATCATTTGGACCGATACCGCGTCGTGGAATTAAAGCCCGGACTGTATTGTTGGGAATTGCCGTATTCTTCCTTTTTGGGCTATATGGAAGGAATCGTTGGAGAAGGTGCTGATCAAATCGACTTTACAACAGTTTGAAGAAAATGAGAAACCATGCTATAATACTTCTTAAGCCACTCAATCATCCCTCTCAAGTACAACCCCTGATAATCCGTCCCCGATAGATTTTTGATAGCAAAAGTCCGAATAGACCTTAGGATAAGGATAATCTGCATCAAATAAAACCACGTCGAATTAAATCCTCTATACAAAAAAGTTTAGAAATGGATTTAACTCGGCGAGTGGGAGTAATTTCAGAGGCCCGAAAAAGCCTGTGATTACTGGGTTTTCCAAGGCTTGATGCCCTCTGCGGCAACGATTTGGCAACAGTTTTCATTATTCTAAAGATAAAGAGCTACCTGATTTGTGAAAGTCAGGTAGCTCTTTTTTTAATCATTGTATTTGTGCAAGGTGCGGATGATATGAACAGTAGATAAAACCGCATTATAACATAACTCAGCATCCATAGCTGTTGCGGTCCGATTGTGCGTGAGTTCGTTTGAGAAATCAACTGCGGCTTTCGCAAATTTAACTTCACGCTCTTTGCTTTTCTTATGCATACAGTAATGGATGTAAGCATCCAACATACGTTTTGAATCCGCTGCTCCAATATCTGTCCCATCAGTAGAGGGGTGTTTTGCTTTATCAAAAACTGCCTGTGCCAAAGTAATCAACAGTTCCCTTCCGTACATTCCAACAGATTGATAGTCGAGGGTCTTTTCCGCTGAAATCAAGACCTCCTTCATCCGATTAGCCCCATCATCTACTAAATCCCAGCCAGTTGGCTCGTAATATAGTAGAGTTGTAGTATTTTCCTCGGAGTTCTCTAACGTATCAATCAAGGGGGCATATATATCACGTATAAAGGCCCTTCTGCTTTGATATGTGTCCAGCCCCCTTTGTTTGTAATCGTTGTACCAGTCCCATAAATCGTTATATCTATGCACAGGTTCAAGGCCAAGTTGTTTCAAAAGTGAAAGTAATTGCTGATGGCGCTGTTTATAACTATCATTTTCTTTCTTATCTCGAATTTGAATAATACCTGTACCAGCTTTAATTAGGGTTCCTTTTTCTTCCTCAATTAATCTCAAAACGCTTTCTTTGTTATGTTGTGGTGCAACAGCTGCCCAATCAACATATTGATCGATTTTTGCGACCAATTCGATGCCAGTAATTACGAAGCGCTCATCTTTGTAAAAGGAATTCAAAGATTTAGTCAGAATCTCCTCATAGTTCTTTTGGGCAGAAAGAATTTTTGCAAAGTCGGCATATTTCAGATGAAATCTAAGTTTAAAGTAGTCTATGCCTCCGTCCCAGTTGTCATGGTCAACGAAGTCCAAGGAGTATTCTGCTTTTTTTACAATGTCGATAAGCGCTCCATAATTAAATTGACGCAAGTCTTGAATAATCATCGACACAATTTTGGAAACATCAACTGGACAATTCATCGTGGTTCACCTTTCGCACTTTGGTTATTATCTTTCAATTCTTGAACAAGCAAATCGCTGAGACCCTGAGAAGGGACAACCTTGTGCCAGTGGCCTGTGGTATCAAACTCCGGGTAGCGGCAACGCCACCTGTCGTAATCCTCTTTGAAGATTTCGCCAACCTCCAGCATGGCAGCGGCCTGCTGCCAGGAGCAGAGCATCTCGTACAGCTGGGCGGCGTCCTTGCTCTTCCGTACATCAGCGGACTTCTCCGGGAAGCCCAGCGCCATACCGAGATATTTCTGTGTCATCCCCAGCAAGAAACAGAAAGAGAAATTTTACGCCAATGCCATATACCTAGCTCCCATTTGGGCTTTTCCAGCTTTTGCCGCAAAATACTTAGGCCCTTTCAAAAATAACTGGCCAGACGCTCCCCCGTCTCTGCTGCCACCGTAAACGGCAGGGCGAGGTCCAAGATCTCTAAGGTCAGGCAGTGTTCCGAGTAGAGGATGATCCGGCAGAGTTCGGTCCAGCCGTCGGGCTCGGTCTGGCCCAGCTGGATGGTATTCTCCTGGAAGAGCACAAAGGATCCCAGCGGCTGTACCTCCTCGGGAAGTGCCTGGTAGGTCCAATGCGCCAAATCCAGGTTTTCCACGAATGCCGTGAGGTCTTCTTGGGTAGAGAGGGTGTTGACCGTTTGGCCTGCAGAGTCCAACACCTGGACGGTTTGGGCCTTGGCGATGGTCTCCCCGTAGGACGCGGCATCCTGGGTTCCCTGGTCTGTGTTCCCCTGGCAGCTGCAGAGGAGAAGGGCGCACAACAGCACCCCCAAGCAGAGTTTCTTCATTCCGGTTCCTCCTGGTACACGCGTGGTTACCCTGTAAGGGGTATCCCCCTTAGTCCACATGGCTGCTGGCCCGCATGGCCTGGATGGTCTGGTCGATGAGGTGATCCAGATCCCAGCCCAGCATCTCCGCCCCCTGGAGGATGACCTCCCGGGAACAGCCGGCGGCAAACTTCTTGTCCTTGAACTTTTTCTTCACCGATTTGACCTCCAGATCGGACACACTCTTGGACGGCCGCATGATGGCCGCCGCCCCGATGAGGCCGGTGAGCTCGTCGGTGGCAAAGAGGACCTTCTCCATCTGGTGTTCGGGTTGAATGTCCACGGTGATGCCATAGCCATGGCTGGCGGTGGCGTGGATGATGGCCTCATCCACCCCTCGTGCCCGCATGATCTCCTGGGATTTGATGCAGTGCTGGTCGGGGTATTGCTCAAAGTCCAGGTCGTGGAGCAGGCCCACGATGGACCAGAATTCCTTCTCCTCCCCGTAACCCAATTGCTCGGCAAACCAGCCCATCACGTCAGAGACAATATAAGCATGTTTTAAGTGAAACTCTCCCTCGTTATATTCCTTCAGCAGAGCCAGGGCTTCGTCGTATGAAATCATGGTATGATTCTCCTCTCCTGTGTTGTTCTTACCAGGTTCCTTCCCGGAAGGCCTGAATCATGTGGTTGGTCAAGCTATAGCCGTCTGGGGCCAGGTCAATTTCCTCTCGGCGGTACCAGCCTGCCTGGGAGAGCTCCTGCCGGTCCATGTGGATCTCCCCTGTTCCGTCCAGCTGGGCAAAGAATCCCAGGAGAAGGTTGGAGTCCACCCCCCAGGGCTGGCTGCCGTAGTAGCGGATGCTTTTGATCTGGAGGCCGACCTCCTCCATCACCTCCCGGCGGACGGTGTCCTCTGCGGTCTCTCCGATCTCCGTAAACCCTGCAATCAGGGCATAGCCTTTGTAGACCCGGCCCTGGTAACGGGTCATGAGGATACGGTCCCCGTCCGTTACGGCCACAATGACCGCCGGCGCAATCTTGGGATAGATCAGGTTGCCGCAGTGGGGGCAGCGGAGCATCCGCTCCCTATCGTCGGGCTGGGTCTCCCCGCCGCAGCGGCCGCAGAACTGGTTGTCCTGATACCAAAGGGACAGGTGGTAGGCCGTGGACTCGGCAAAGCGGAGGAGGCGGGACTTCTTGGCCCGGTGCTCCCGGAGGTTGTACCAGGCATACCCCAGGGGCAGGGGATCTTTCCCCCCTTCCGTGCACAGATAGTAATCCGTCTCGTCGATCCGGAAGAGCCAACGGCTCTCCCCCAGGGCTGCACCCAGCTCCCCCCAAGTGGGAAGGGTCAGCTGGCCATCCACCTCCCGCTCCAAAATTTCCCGGCCGCGAAACAGGAAACAACGGCTGCTCTCTTGGGGCGGGCAGGGAGCATATGCCACCTGATAGCGGTGAGGGGCAATGTCCTGGATCATCGGCAGGCGGGCAGAAGGCTGCCTATCCACGGTTTTCCCCTCCTTCCCCTTTGGGCCGGCGGAGGTCCCGCCAGAACTCGTACTCTGGGTCCACCATCTCCATCTGCTCCGGGGTCAGCCCCATGGGGCCGTCCCGGAAGAGGCGGGGATCCATATACCGAATGTATTCTGGAATCACCGGTTGGAACTCCATCTGGTCCAGGATGTCCCGCTGAAGGTCCACCCCGTGGGCGATTTCCACCAGGGTGATGCCCTCTTTCTCCAGGCGGAACACCGCCCGCTCGGTGATATAGAGGACTTCCTGCCCCTTCCGCACCGCTTCCCGGCCGGAGAAGGTGATGGACTCCACCTCCGCCAAAAACTTCTTCTGGGGACCCTGGGTGTGGATCACCAGGCCATTGTCCCGCAGGCCCACGTCCTGCTTGCCCGCGGTGAACGTGCCGATGAAGCAGAGTTTTTGGGCGTTCTGGGTGATGTCGATAAAGCCCCCCGGGCCCACCATCCGCCCGTGGAAGCTGGAGGCGTTCACGTTGCCGTACCGGTCCACCTCGGCAAAGCCCAGCACCGCCATGTCCAAGGCGCCGCCATCGTAGAGCTGGAGGGTATCCGACATCCGGTACATGGCCTCTGGATTCACCGAAGCGCCAAACTCCATCCCCCCCAAAGGGATGCCCCCAATGGGGCCACACTCTACCGAGACGGTGAAAAGGTCTGACAGCCCCTCTTCCGCAGCCACAGAGCCAATGCCGCCGGGCATCCCTATGCCCAGGTTGATGAGGGAATCTGGGCGCAGCTCCATTACGGCCCGGCGGCAGCAAATCTTCCGGGGCCCCATGGCCAGGGGGGGCACCTCCTCCGTGGGGATCTGGGCCAAACCAGCAATCTCCGGGCGGAACCGGTCGTTGGCAAAACTCTGGTGGCTGTACTCCGGGCGGCCCTCCACCAGGTAATCCACCATGAACCCGTGGATGAGGACCTCTTTGGCCGGAATGGTGCCCCGTTTGACAATTTGATCCACCTGGGCAATGACAATGCCGCCGGCGTTGTGGACGGCGGCCGCCACCTCAAACTGCTCCACGTTCATGGCCTCATTGCGGATGGAGAGGTTGCCTGCCTCGTCCCCATAGGTGGCGCGGAGGAAGCAGACATCCAGGGGAAAGGCCGGATAGAACAAGCACTCCCTTCCCCCCAGCTCGATGAGGGAGACCACTTCCCTGCCTGTGTCCTTGGCCCGTTGGTTGACCTTACCGCCGCCGTTGCGGGGATCGGCAAAGGTGCCCAAGCCAGTGGTAGCAATGGCGCCGGGCAGCCCCCCTGCAATGGCCTGGAAGAGTTTCATCAAATTCCCCAGGGGGAGCATGTAGCAAGCCGCCTGTTCCTCCTGAACCAATTTCCGTAGGCCTGGGTCATAGCCCATATGGGAGAGGATCAGCTCCCGGAACATTCCGGGTTTCTCGGCCAGGCGGCTGATGCCCCGGCCTTTTCCATCCCCTTGGCTGGTGCACTTGACCAGGGTCAGATCCCTGGGGTGGCCTGTCTTATCATAGTGCTCTGCCAGAGCCATCATCAGATCCTCTGGGCAGCCAAAACCGTTGAACCCTGTGGTGACAAGGGTACAACCATCTTTCACCAACGCCGCTGCTTGGGCGGCGGTGAGTCGCTTTTCCATGGGCATTGCTCTCCTTGTTGTCTCGCGCTGTGGGGGCACTCCCTGCCTCAGCGCTGCCATTTCTATGGGATATTATACCATGGAAATGGCAACGGACAAGCAGGCGGCTCCCCTTTCTCGTCATTTTTCTAAGATTTCCTTGCATCTTGCCCGGCAACTGCCTATACTGGGAAAAGAGAATTTCCCTTTGCCGTTAGGAAGTGTTTCTATGCAGGATACCCTCCCCATGCACGTCATCGCCACCATGCACAGCGCCTTTCCCGCCAAGTTCGGCATCCCCCGACAGAGCGGGCTGGTGGACACCCTGCGTTCCACCATCGTATTTCAGCCAGAATACCGGAATCCAGACGCCCTGCGGGGGTTGGAGGGGTTCTCCCACCTCTGGGTGGTGTGGGTGTTTTCCCAAGCGGTTCGGAACACCTGGTCCCCCACGGTCCGCCCGCCTCGGCTGGGCGGGAACACCCGCATGGGGGTGTTTGCCACCCGGTCCCCCTTCCGTCCCAACCCCATCGGCCTTTCCTGCGTGAAGATTGACCGTGTGGAGCAGCACCCGGAACTGGGGCCGGTGATCCATGTGCTGGGGGCCGATCTCCTGGACGGCACCCCCATTCTGGACCTGAAACCCTACCTCCCCTATGCCGATGCCCACCCGGAAGCGGCCGGGGGATTCACCGACGGGTACCAAGGGTACCGGTTGGAGGTGAACTTTCCACCGGAGCTCTTGGCTGCTGTTCCCTGGGAAAACCGGGATGCTCTGCAGGGGGTGCTGGCACAGGACCCCCGTCCCTCCTACCAAGCCGATCCCCAACGGGTCTATGGCATGGCCTTCGGCGGACAGAACATCCGCTTTACCGTGGCGGAGGGCGTCCTCACGGTGGTGGCGGTGGAATAATCTCCGGGTAACAGAAGCGGACCGTTCCCAAGGGAACGGTCCGCTTTCTCTCTTGTTTGATTGTGTACGGTTGCTCAGAAGCAGTATGCCACGGGGTTCACCCGGCTGCTGCTGGAACTGTTGAGCCAAATCTCAAAGTGGAGATGGTTCCCGGTGGAACTACCAGTGGTACCCACATAGCCAATGACCTGGCCCTGGGACACCGTCTGACCCACGGAAACAGCCCGCTGAGACTGGTGCGCATAGAGGGACCGGGAGCCGTCGCTGTGGGCGATGACCACATAGTTACCATAGGAGGAACCATAGGTAGAGACCACGACTACGCCGCTCTTGGTGGCCATGATGGGCGTTCCGCTGGGAGCGGGCACGTCACAGCCGCCGTGGAGCTCCTGCCCGTGGAAGGGGCAGTTCCGGTAACCGAAAGGAGACGAGACCCGGGTGTACCCGGACAGCGGCCACAGGAACCCGCTGGAGCTGGCACTGCCGCCACCGCTGGGGGTGTTCGTGCTGCCGCTGTTACTGCTACTAGACTGGCCTTTCGAGGCCTCTTCCTGCGCCTTTTTGGCTTCCTCGGCCTTCCGCTGGGCTTCAAGCTGCGCTTGATAGTCCTTCTCCGCCTGGGCAATCTGGCTGGCGATGGTAGCAGAGTCATCCTCCAGCTCGTCCATCTTCTGGGCATACACGCTAGACTGGCTTTCGATCTCAGAGATCACCGCGTCTACGTTGGCCTGCTCCGTTTCCAGTTCTGCCTTCTGGCTTTCCAGATCCGCCTTAGCAGCCTCCTCGGCAGCCTTGTTCTCCTCCAGATCTGCCTTGGCATCTGCCACAGCCTGACGGGCGGCAGCCAAGTTGTCCATCACCTGGTTGTCATAGTCCATGACTTCCGAAATGGCGTTGATCTGGTCCAGCAAGTCCGAAAAGCTGTTGGCATTGAAGAGAACGGACCAATAGGACACATTCCCCCGCTCCTCCATGCTGCGGACTCTCTGGTTGAACTCCTCCTGGTACTTGGCTTCTTCCTCTTGGGCTTCTGCCAGTTCCACTTCCTTCTGGTCGATCATCTCGCCGTAATCCTGGATGGCTTGCTCAGAGAGAGCAATCTGCTCCTGGAGTACGTTGATCTTCTCTTCCAGCAGGAACTTCTGGTCTAAGGCAGCGTTCTGGGAGTTTTCCAGCTCGTCCAGTTTACTCTGGAGATCTGCTTGCTGCTCTTTCAGACTGGAGGCCTGGGACTTCATATCATCAATTTCGTCCTGGGTCACCGCCTGGGCTGCCGGCAGAGCCGAAGCCATGACAAACAGCAACATGATCGCCGTCATAAGCCATGCGACGAACCGCTTCCCCCGCTCCTTAGAGCATAGGATGTGCTGCATAGTAGATTCACCTCGTAACGTTTTCTTCTCGTAAGTTGATCCTACTAACAGGGGCAGTATAACACACTCTGGAAAGAATTGCAAGAAGAAAACAAAAGTTTAACAAAAGTGTAACAGTGCCAGCTGTATTTTCCGATAGAATTTCCTGGTATCCACAGAGGCCCATTTCGTTTTATTATACTGTTTTCCCCCTGAAATTGCAACCAAATTCCTCACATTTTCTCCAGGTTTTCCGTACCTCTCCCTTGCAAAAATGCCACCGCAAGGGAGAGTACTTGCTCCAATTCTCCCGGCCCCATCAGGTTGTGTTCCCCCTGGGAAAGGATGGTAAGCCGGGCACCAAATCGGGTGGCAAACCGCTGTGCCGCCTTCACCGGTGCCACCTGGTCCTGCCCTCCGTGAACCATGGCCACCTGAGCGCTGCCCTGCCGGTACCGGGTAAAGAGATTGTACTCCGCCAGATCATCCAAAAAGGCCGGCGTGATCCGCATTTCTCGGACGTAGTCGTACTGCGGGACAAAGTAGCCCTGCCGGGCCAGGTCCTCCTGGGCCCGCTGGTTCAGGAGCCACCCAGCTGCCAAGGCTGGCATGGTCACAGCTGCCGAGCGCAGGAAGGCCTTCCTTTGCCGGTGCGGGTGCTGTGCCAGGTAGAGCAGCGTGATATACGCCCCAAAACTAGAGGCAAAGTAGGAGATCTCCGCCTGGGGATTTCTGGCCAGGAGATGGGCCTCCACCTCTGCCAGATCGTCTATGCAGAAGGGCACCCGGAGGCCCTCCTCCCCCACCGGGCTTTCTCCGTGGGCGGGAAAATCAAAACTGTATACCCCGATCCCATGGGCTGGCAAGGTTTGGTCCAGGGCCTGTACCATGGGGCTGTTCTTACTGCTGCCGAACCCATGGCAGACTATGGCTACCTGGTTCTGCCCATCCCAGTTGTTCCGGCAGGCAATCCGGTAGCCGTGCCGGCTGACCACCCATTCTTGTTGCATGGTGTTCCCTCCTCCTTCTTCCTGGAAGTATGGTTACCCCCATTGTGGCATAGTTTTCTCAGGCCGTCAAGGGATCCCCTTTGGCAAGAATTGACACTGTCCCCCGGTTATGATATGATCATTCCGGATAAACTCCCTATGGTTTCTCTGGGTTTTCTGTGACTGCAGTTGCCCACTGGATACAATGGCCAATCCCAACCAATTCTAACAAAGAAAGGATGTTCTCTATGCTGAAGAAAGAAGTCGCCGCTCTGCTGGAGCAGCAGATCAACAAGGAGTTCTACTCCGCCTATCTGTACCTGGACATGTCCAACTATTACTATGGCAAGAACCTGGATGGGTTCGGCAACTGGTTTAAAATTCAGGCCCAGGAGGAGCGGGACCACGCCATGCTCTTCCTGACCTACCTGCAGAACAACGGCGAGTGCCCCAAGCTCAGCGCCATTGAGGCCCCCGACAAGGTGTATGAGTCCTTCCGGGATCCTCTGGCCGCCTCCCTGGCCCACGAGGAGTATGTCACCTCCCTGATCAACGCCATCTATGCCGAGGCCATGAAGGCCAACGACTTCCGCACCCTCCAATTCCTGGATTGGTTCGTGAAGGAGCAGGGCGAGGAGGAGAAGAACGCCAACGATCTGCTGGGCCGGTTCGATCTGTTCGCCTCTGACATCAAGGGTCTGTATGCACTGGACTCTGAAATGGGCGCACGGACTTACAGCGCACCTTCCCTGACCCTGTAAGAGCCGCCCTCTTCTCTGTACGCAAGCCCCCCTCGAGGCAGGTTTCTGGCCTCGAGGGGGGCTTTCTCTGTAACACTACTCCGTTGGTTGGGAGAATTTGTTACGCCTGTTCCTTGGAAACTGGCCTGCTCCCGGTCTCCGGGCGCTTGACGGTTTCTACGATGCCCTCGGCCAGGCCGGCCAGGCCTTGGATCTCCGAGGGGATGATAATTTTGGTGGCCTTTCCGTTGGCAGCGGCCTGGAAAGCCTCCAAGGCCTTGATCTTAATGACGCCATCGGTGGGGGCGGACTCATTGAGGAGTTTCAAGGAGTCTGCCATGGCCTCGTTCACCCGGAGAATAGCAGCAGCTTCGGCTTCGGCCTCCATGATGCGGGCCTGCTTTTCGCCGTCGGCCCGGAGGATCATAGACTCCTTCTCGCCCTGGGCCACCAGGATCTGGCTTTGCTTCTGGCCCTCGGCCTGAAGGATCTGCTCCCGCCGTTCCCGCTCGGCCCGCATCTGCTTCTCCATGGCGTTTTGGATGTCCTTGGGCGGCACGATGTTCTTCAGCTCCACCCGGTTGACTTTAATCCCCCAGGGATCTGTGGCTTCGTCCAGGATGGAGCGCATCCGGGCATTGATGATATCCCGGGAGGTCAGGGACTGGTCCAGCTCCAGCTCACCAATGATGTTCCGCAGGGTGGTGGCGGTGAGGTTTTCAATGGCGCTCATGGGGTTTTCCACCCCATAGGCGTAGAGCTTCGGGTCGGTGATTTGGAAGTAGAGGACCGTGTCGATCTGGATGGTGACGTTGTCCTTGGTAATAACAGGCTGGGGTGGGAAGTCCGCCACCTGTTCCTTCAAGGAAACCACCCGTTGGACGCGATCAATAAAGGGAATCTTAAAATGCAGGCCCACACTCCATACCGTGTGGAAAGCACCCAGGCGCTCAATCACGTATGCTTTGGACTGCTGCACCACTCGAATGCAGCGGGCCAGAATCACCAAGACGATGATCAGCAGAACAATGAGGACAATCCTTGTTTCCATAGTAACAATCCTTTCTCTTCTTCAAAAAGGCGGGTTCTCTCTTTGGGTCTACTGGGTTTCAATCGGTCTGCTTTCTTACAATGGCTTTGACACCTTCGATCCGCACCACCCGCACTCGGGTCCCTGGGGGAATGACTTCCTCCCCCTCTGCTCGGGCGGACCAGACAGCACCGCCAATTTTAATTTGGCCAGAGGCGTTGAGATTATCAATCTCCTCCACCACCACGCCTTCCTGATCCAGGATGCGGTCTGCGTTGGTTTTCTCCATCTTAGGGTGCAGCCATTTCCGCGCCATGGGCCGCACCAAGGCCATGGCCACTACGGAGACAATGGCGAACAGCCCAATCTGTACCGGCAAGGATGCCCCCAGCCACGTCGCCACCAGGGCCACTAGACTGCCAGCACAGAACCAAATGGAGACCAACCCCGCCGTTATCCCCTCAATGCCTGCAAAGACGATAAGAAGGATCAGCCAGATGGTCTGGTAATGCATCGGTTTCCTCCTTTCCTGGGTATCAAAACCCACGAATTCACTTTGAGAACTTACAAAATAAGTGTACCATATCTACAGAAGTGTGGCAACTGCTATTTTCTGGTGTTTCTCTCTGGGTTCGACCTGCTGGGGGCTTGGGCGCAAAGAAAGTGCCCCAATCGCCGCCTGCCGCTTGCAAGCCTCTGCCAGCTTTGCTATACTATGGTATGTTCCTTTTTCTTGCGCGTTTCCACCTGGGAGGTGATTCCACACATGCGCAACCGACCAAGTTTTCGTGTGGCTTTTTGCGGCGTCCTGGCTGCCCTAATGATCGTCATTATGCTGCTGGGCACCATGATTCCCGCCACGGAGTACCTGTGCCCTGCTGTCGCTGGCGTGCTCATCATCCCTGTGGTATGGGAGTTTGGCGGCAAGACAGGGGCACTGCTCTACCTTGCCGTGGCACTGCTCAGCCTGATCCTCTCCCCCAACAAAGAGGCTGCCCTGTTTTTTGCCCTCCTCTTCGGCTGGTACCCCCTGGCCCGGCCCAAGCTGCAGCATTTGCGGCGTAAGCCCTTGCGGGTGGTCTTAAAACTGGTTCTGTTTAACGCTGCACTGGCTGTCATCATCGCCCTGCTGCTCTTTGTCCTGGTTTCTCCGGATTGGCAGGCCGATGCCGCCAACTGGACGGGGCTGGTAGTGGCCGGCATGTTGGTGCTGGGCAATGTGGCCTTCTTGATCTATGACGTGTTGCTGGCCAGGATCAGTGACCTGTATGTCTACCGCCTGCGCCCCAAACTCTTTCCCCGGCATTTTTCCTAACCAAAGAGATAGAGAGGTATCTTTCCCATGCAAACGATTCGACAGAGACTGCATGCCTTGCTCCTGCTGGCTGCCCTCACCATTTCCCTGGCCGTCCCCGCCAGTGCCGCAGGCAGCCTGCCCTTTACCGACGTGGACCCATCGGAGTGGTACTACACCTACGTACAAGACCTCTACGACGCCGGTATTGTAGACGGGGTCACCTCCACGGCCTTCCGCCCCGAGGGCACTGTGACCTTTGGGCAGGCCTTGAAGCTCGTCCTGATGGCCGCCGGTTATGAGAACCAGGCCCCCACAGGAACCCACTGGGCCAGTGGGTTCTACGATTTGGCCCAGCGAGAGGGGCTGCTCCCCAGTGGGCTCAATCTAGGATTGGACGATGCCATTACCCGGCTGGAGATTGCCGAGATCACCGTCCTGGCTATGGACCTCTCCCGGACCAGCCAAGATCCCTCCCCCTTTGACGACACCGACGCGGAGGCCGCACTGATCCTGTGGGACCACGGTATTTTCGAGGGATCCGCCTCGGGGGACCAAATCCTCTTCCAACCCCAGGATGACATCTCCCGCGCGGAGATTACCACCGTGATCTGGCGGATCTACCACTACACCCCGCCAGAAAACCCTGAGACGCCACCCACCTCACCAGAGGACCCCGACGCACCCGAGGAGGAGGGGGATTACTTCTACTTCGGCAACAAAAAGGTCTATGTGGTGGAAGAAATGCCAAAACGGACCTATGATTCCTCCCTCTTCCAGGTGAATGAAAACGGGTTTCTCACCTACAACAGCGATGACTATGATTACCGGATCGGCATCGACGTCTCCCGCTACCAAGGGGAGATCGATTGGGCCGCTGTGAAGGACGCTGGCGTGGACTTCGCCATGATCCGTCTGGGTTACCGTGGGTACGGAACGGGGCGGATTGTCACGGACACCTACTTTGAGACCAATCTGAAGGGTGCCTTGGAAAACGACATTGAAGTTGGGGTGTACTTCTTCTCCCAAGCCATCAACGAGGAGGAGGCCATGGAGGAAGCCCAGTACTGCATGGATCTCCTCCAGGACTATGACATCACCTACCCCATCGTCTTTGACTGGGAACCTTACGACAGCAGCCTCAATCCCCGCACAGACGGGCTCTCCGATGAGATGCTCACCAAATGTGCTGTGGCCTTTTGCCAGGCCGTAGAGGACGGAGGGTACGAGAGCATGGTCTACTCTAACCTCACCTACTTCTACCTCCATTACGACCTGGCGCAGCTGGTGGACTTCCCCCTGTGGCTGGCCCAGTACAACGAAACCCCCACCTTCTACTACCACTTTTCCATGTGGCAGTACTCCAGCACCGGCACGGTGCCTGGCATTGAGGGAAATGTAGACTTGAACATCCAACTCATCCCCAAAGCCTAACGACTCCCCTGTCACCGTCTCTTACAAAAATTGCCCCACCCAAATTGGGTGGGGCAATTTCCAATTACCACTGTTTGACCCTCTCATAAAACCCGGAAAAATCCGTGAGATCGGGCAGGTAGAGGTGGCACGTGGCCTGTAGCGCTTTCTGGTCGCTATAAGGGTCTGCCACACCGGCCACGCGGTAGCCCGCCTGATAGGCCGTCTGAGCAGCGTGCACGGCATCCTCAAAAACCCAGGTGTCTGCCAGGGCCGTTCCCATGGCCGCCCGGGCCGTGTGGAAGATGGTGGGGGTGCGCTTGTCCACCCCCAAATCCCCACAGGTGAACACTTTGTCCAACAGAGGTAACAGGGATGTGCGGCGCAGCCCCGCCAGAATCACTTCCCGGTCGGTGGCAGTGGCCAAGGTGACTGCCACGCCCTGGCGGTGCAGGGCTTCCAAAAAGGCCTTCGCGCCGGCTTTGGCCTGCACCTCGTCCCGGTAAAAGGTGAAAATACTTTCATTGATGCCATCGGCAATGGCCTGGCAGGAGTGGGGCAGCCCATAGGTCTGCTTGAGATATGCGGCGCACTGGGTCAGGCTCATAGGGAAGAGAATCTCCCGCAGCCCTGGGCGGGCGGGGATCCCCAGGGAAGCCAAGTACCGCTCCCCTACCGTATCCCACATCCCCATGGAGTCCAGCAGGGTTCCGTCTGCATCAAAAATAGCCCCTTGGATCATTGGTTGTTCTTCCTTTCTCTCTGGCTGCACTGCCGCCCAGTGTAACAAAAAAACGCCCCCTGGTCAAGAGGCGCCAACCGTGGTAAGATGGGGACATCCATGGACCCTATGGAAAGGAGACATCGCCATGCCCCAAGTCTACGATACCTGCTTTCTCTTTGGCGCCGGCCCCTTTTTCGGACTGCCGGTACCGCCTCAGCCAGGGGATCTTATCCTGGCCGCCGACGGGGGGTACCGCCACTGCCAGGCCGCCGGGCTGCGCCCAGATCTCCTGTTGGGAGACTTGGACTCCCTGGAAACGCCCCCCCAAGCCCTCCCCGTGCAAACCTTCCCGGCAGAAAAGGACGACACCGATACCATGCTGGCCGTAAAATACGCCCTGGCCCAGGGATGCACCACCGTCCACCTCTACGGCTGCACAGGTGGGCGGTTGGATCACACCCTGGCCAACCTGCAAACCCTGGGCTACCTGGCCCAGGCAGGGGCCGCAGGCTATCTCTATGATGAGACCTATGTATTTACCGCCCTGGCCGATGGTCACCTCACCTTGCCCGCCCGGGAGGCAGGGATCTTCTCCCTGTTCTGCCTGGGGGAGGCCGCTAAGGGGGTCACCATTCGGGGGGGGCAGTACCCGTTGGACCGGGCAACCCTCTCCCCCTTTTTCCCCCTGGGGGTGAGCAACCATTTCCTGGGAAACCCGGTGGAGATCCAAGTGGAACACGGCTGCCTGCTCGTCGGCTGGGAGCAAGCCACAGAGAACCTTCTCCCGCTGCGACAGGAGTCCCTCCTGAAAACAACCGATTGACAGAGACGAAACGGCCGGCACCCCCGAAACAGGGGTGCCGGCCGGTGTGGTTCTCTTTCGATTTACATGAGTTTTGCCGTGAAGTAGACCGCCAGGATGAACAGCCAAGCTGCCATTGCCCAAACGCCATAGTAGCCCATGGCACTCACAACCAGAGGAAGCAGGAGCAGAACCAGGGTAATGACTGCTGTAAGGTAGTACGGCAGGTAGGCTGCATCCGACTGCAGCAGGGTCCAACTGCGGTTCTTGCCCTTCCACACCCCGCCTGCTTTCTTCAGCTTCCAGGCCAACACAGCTCCTGCGGCAGCGATCACCACCGTTAGGATGAGATAGGCGTAATAGATGGTACCACTGGAAAGGGTCCGGTAAACCCACAGGCCCAGGAGACCCAAACCGCCCACAATGCCGCAGGCGAAGAACTCCTTGGGGTAGAGGTAAAACACCATCATCAGGACCCCAAGCCCAGGCACCACGGCCAGCACCATGGGGGCAACGGTGCTCTCATAATTCCGCATCAGAAGGCCGCACACGCCCATGCACAAAAATCCGAAGGCCATCGCCACCTGAAGGGTTCCGTCCTTCCCTGTATCGCTTCGACGCATCCGCACGGCCACCACCAAGAGGATCACGAACAGGGCCGCCCCCACGAAGGGCAGTGCTGTCAGCACATAGTACAGCACGATCTTGGCGTTGAGCTCGCTCACTCTGGTGTTGATATAAAAGCGATTGATGAGAACCATAACCACTTCTACCACGGCGGCCACTGCCACCCAGAGAAGCATCCGGTTAAAGGTTTCATTCTCTATCTGTTCCCGCGTACGAACTTCTGGCGGTTTGGTTCTTCCGGATTTGATTTCATGTTTCTTCATACTCGTGACAACACTCCCACTTTAGGAACCGATCCCCCATGTCGGGGCATCTTCACAGGATCTTTGCTATTGTACCAGAAAATGAACGGTTTCGCAAGGCAGAGATGGTGTTTTCTCCTCCCTGCTTTTCCCAAAATTTCCGATATCTATGCATCGGATTTTATTTTTTCTTAAAGCTGTCCTTCAACGAGACACTGCGGTTAAACACCAGATGGCCCGGGGCGGCGTCCTGGTTATCCAGGCAGAAGTAGCCCTGACGCATGAACTGATAGGCAGTGGCGGTTTTCCCCTTTTCCGGCATGGCCGCCTGGGCCAGCCCCTGCTCCACCTTGCAGCCGATAAGAATCTGGAGGCTATCCGGATTCAGATAGTCCAGGAAATTCTTATCCGCCGCATCCGGCGCAGGGTCGGTGAACAGGTAGTCGTACAGACGCACCTCTGCATCGGCGGCGGTGGCAGCATCCACCCAGTGAATGGTGGCCCCTTTGACCTTCCGCCCATCGGCGGGGTTGCCCCCCTTGGATTCCGGGTCATACTCGCAGAGGACCTCCACCACCTCGCCGGCCTCGTTCTTGACGCAGCCGGTGCAGCGAATGAGGTAGGCCCCTTTCAGGCGGCACTCCTGACCGCCGGGGGTCAGGCGCTTATACTTGGGAATGGGGGTCTCCAAAAAGTCATCTGCCTCAATATAGAGGTGGCGGGAGAAGGGCACCTGCCGCTCCCCAGCGGTAGGATCCACCGGGTTGTTCTCCACGGTGACGGTCTCCTGCTGCCCTTCGGGATAGTTGGTGATGGTGAGCTTCACCGGGCGCAGGACGGCCATGACCCGCTGGGCTGTCTCGTTCAGGTCCTCCCGCAGGCAGGACTCCAGGAAGGCCCAGTCCACGGTGGAGTCCACCTTGGACACACCGATGCGCTCACAGAAGTTGCGAATGGACTTGGGGGTGTATCCCCGGCGGCGCAGGCCACAGAGGGTGGGCATCCGGGGGTCATCCCACCCGGCTACCTGGCCGTTCTCCACCAGGGCCCGGAGCTTCCGCTTGGACAGAACGGTGTAGTTGATGCCCAAGCGGGCAAACTCGATCTGCCGGGGCCGGCTGGGCACGTCACAGTGCTCCACCACCCAGTCGTAGAGGGGGCGGTGGTTTTCATACTCCAAGGAGCACAGGGAGTGGGTGATCCCTTCCAGGGCATCCTGGATGGGGTGGGCAAAGTCGTACATGGGGAAGATGCACCATTTGGTCCCCTGCCGGTGGTGCTCAATGTAGCGGATACGGTAGAGCACCGGGTCCCGCATGTTGAAGTTACCGGAGGCCAGGTCAATCTTGGCGCGGAGGGTGTACTTGCCTTCCGGGAACTCCCCGTTCTTCATGCGTTCGAAGAGGTCCAGGTTTTCCTCCACCGGCCGGTCCCGCCAAGGGCTTTTGGCGGGGGTCGTGGTGTCCCCCCGGTACTCCCGGAACTGCTCGGGGGTCAGCTCACAGACATAGGCCAGGCCTTTCTTGATCAGGTCCACTGCCAATTCATAGGTTCGAGTGAAATAGTCTGAACCGTAAAAGAACCGGTCGCCCCAATCAAACCCCAGCCAGTGGATGTCCTCCTGGATGGCGTCGACGTACTCTGTGTCCTCTTTGGCGGGGTTGGTGTCATCCATCCGCAGGTTGCAGATGCCCTGGTACTTCTCCGCCGTGCCAAAGTCAATGGTCAGCGCCTTGCAGTGGCCGATGTGGAGATACCCGTTGGGCTCCGGTGGGAACCGGGTGTGAACCTGTTTCCCCTCGCAGCGGCCACCGGGCTGCAGTTCCTCCTCAATGATGCTGTGAATGAAATTGGTGCTCATGGTCTCTTCCGCCATGGTCCTCACGCTCCCTCTCCCTGGATTTTGGTGCATTCCAATCAAAATCAAAATAGGTTTCTTTCTGGCTGTTTTCTCAGAAAAGCGGGGCACCTGTTCTGGTAGGCGCCGTTCCCTCTCTTTGGCATACTCTGTATGAAAAACCAGAAGGGAAGGCAGCCTTCCCTTTTTCTTGGATCATAACAGGGCTAGAAAATTCATAATATTATATATCATTTCCTTCTTTTCGTCAAGAAATTGCTTACAAGAAGGTTTACATTCTTTTACATCCTTTGCAAATTGTCTCTTTTTCTGGTAAAATTACTAAGATTTTATTAAATTTCCTAGAAAGATTTGAATGTTTCACCATTTTGTGGTATAATAAAAATAAGTAATAGAAAGGAGGTATGTGAATGATCGAATTCCGGCACGTCTCCAAGGATTTCCACGGCAAAGTTGTTCTATCCGATATATCCATGGAAATCCCCACAGGGGAACTCACCGTATTGATCGGCCCTTCCGGTTGTGGGAAGACCACCACCCTAAAGATGATCAACCGGCTTCTCTCCCCATCCAGCGGCGAAATTTGGATAGATGGAAAGAACATTGAAACGCTGGACAAAGTGCAGTTGCGCCGGCGAATCGGTTACGTCATCCAACAGGGCGGCCTATTCCCCCACATGACCATTCGGGAAAACATCGAAATCATTGCCCGTCTGGCCAAGGGCGACCCCCAAGCCATCTCCTGCAAAACCGACCAACTCATGGAGATGGTGGATCTGGATCCTGCGGAGTACCTGGACCGTTATCCCACGGAGCTCTCTGGTGGCCAGCAGCAGCGCATCGGTGTGATTCGCGCCCTGGCCAACGACCCTGAGGTCGTGCTTTTCGACGAGCCCTTCTCTGCGCTTGACCCGGTTACCCGGAGCAGCCTGCAGGACGAGTTGGTCTCAATGCACGAAAAGATGGGAAAAACCATGGTTTTTGTCACCCACGACATGGACGAGGCCATCAAGATCGCCGACCGCATTTGCATCATGCGCAACGGGCACATTTTGCAGTTTGACACGCCAGAACAGATCCTCAAACACCCCGCCGACGATTTCATCGCCAGTTTTGTCGGCACCGAACGGATCTGGGACTCCCCGGAGTTCATCCGTGTGTCTGACTTCATGATCAAGGAGACCATCACCTGCCATGGCGATTTGAACCGCAACCTCTGCATCAAGCGTATGCGGGACCATCACATCGACTCCCTCCTGGTGGTGGACGAGCAGCACCATTTACGGGGGGTGGTCACCCGCCGGGCCCTCTTCCGGGCGGAGTCCCCTTTGGCTCGAGCAGAGGAGATCATGGAGCCTGTCCGCTACACTGCCCGGGATGATGACAACATTGTCAACATCCTCCGTATGGTCCAAGAGGCAGAGGTCAACGCCGTCCCTGTGCTGGATGCCTCTGAGAAGCTGGTGGGTCTGCTCACCAACTCCAGCCTGGTGGCTACCTTGAGCCGCCAGTTCCTCACCGAGGAAAAGGGGGTGGCAGACGGATGAATGCCTTCCTGGACGGGTTTGCCAGCCTCATGGACTATTTCGTCACCCAGTGGCAGCAGATCCTCTCCCTCACCATTGAGCATATTGAAATGACTGCCATTGCGGTGGGCTGCTCCATCCTGATTGGCGTCCCTCTGGGGATTCTGGTCAGCTATGTGCGCAAACTGGGCAAACCGGTGATTGGCATTGCCAACGTGGTGCAGGCCATCCCTAGTATGGCCCTGCTGGGCCTGGCCATTCCCCTGCTGGGCATTGGCACCCTGCCCGCCGTGGTGATGGTTATCATCTACTCCCTGTTGCCCATTGTAAAAAACACCTACACCGGCATCACCAACATTGACCCTCTGTTGGTGGAAGCCGCTACGGGCATCGGCCTGACCAAGTGGCAGGTGCTCTATAAGATCAAGCTTCCCATGGCCTTGCCTGTCATCATGGCGGGGGTGCGGATCAGCACCGTCACCGCCGTGGGCCTGATGACCATGGCCGCCTTCATCGGCGCTGGGGGCCTGGGATATCTGGTGTTCTCCGGCATCCGGACGGTGAACAACATCCAGATCCTGGCAGGCGCCATCCCCGCCTGCATCCTGGCCCTGGTGGTGGACTTCCTCATGGGGCTCATCGAAAAACTGGTGACCCCCATTAGCCTGCAGAAACAGTTCGGCACCTCCAAGGAAAAGCTGAAACGCCGCAGAACCCGCAGCAAAGCGATTCTGGGCGTCGCCGCTGCTCTGCTGGTCCTCATGGTGGGCAACACCGTCTACCATAACCTGGCCAACACCAGCGACCGGAGCATCGTCATCGGCAGCAAGGATTTTACGGAAAACATCGTGTTGGCCCACCTCTACGGCCAGATGATCGAGGCCCACACGGACATTGACGTGGATGTGGAGGACAACTTGGGTGGTACTCAGGTGTGCTACGAGGCCCTCCAAGCCGGGGAAATTGACATGTACCTGGACTACACGGGAACCGTTTACGTCAGCCTTTTGAACCACCCTGCCAAGTCCGACATGGAGGCGGTGTACCAGGAATGCAAGGACGAACTGGCTGCCAACTACGACATTGTGGTGCTGGATAAGTCCCCCCTCAACAATACTTACACCATCGCGGTGCAGCCCGAAACCGCTGAGGAATATGGGCTTGTCACCATCGCCGACCTTCAGAAGTGCGATGATCAGCTGGTCATTGGGACCACGCTGGAGTTCCAAAACCGGCCTGATGATGGGCTGCCGGGTCTGGTGGCCAAGTACGGATTCCAGTTTAAGAATACCGTAGGCATTGACGGCTCCCCCCGGTTTATCGCCCTGGAACAGGGAGAGATTGACATTGTGGACGCCTTCGCCACCGACGGCCTGCTGAAAAAGTATGGCCTGGTGACGTTGGAAGACACCGATGGCTATTTCCCGCCCTACAACGCCATCCCCATGCTCCGGGAGGAAGTTCTGGAGGAGTACCCGGAACTCGCCGATCCCATCAATCAGCTTTCCGCGGCCCTCACCGACGAGGAAATGCAGAACATGAACTACCTGGTGGACGAGGAAGGGCAGGAGCCCGCCCAGGTGGCCGCGGACTTCCTCTCCAGCCATGGGTTGCTTTAACCCACTTCGATACGCGGAATACGGAACAGATCCCTCGGAACCATCGCCGGGGGATCTGTTTTTTTATGTTTCTGGGGGATGGGCCACCGCCTCCGCCACCCGGAGACCATCCACCGCTGCCGAGACGATGCCCCCGGCATAGCCCGCCCCTTCCCCACAGGGATAGAGTCCCCGCAGGTTTGACTGAAACCCCTTGTCCCGCAGCAGACGGACCGGCGAGGAGGAGCGGGTCTCCACCCCCACCATCAGGGCATCTGGGGCGGCAAAGCCATGGAGCTTGCGGTCCAGCACTGGCAAAGCCTGGGCCAAGGTGTCGGTGACCAAGGGAGGCAGAGTATCCCGCAGGTCTCCGAAGCACACGCCAGGCCGGTAGGTGCTGCGATGCTGGAGATGGTCCGGGCTGGGGAGGCCTCGGAGGAAGTCCCCCACCCGCTGGGCCGGCGCCTCATACCCAGGGCGGCCAAAGGCGTAGGCTTTCTCCTCCCATAGGGCCTGAAAGGCCGCCCCGGCCAGGGGATCCTCACTGCCAAAGTCCCCTGGGCCCACGCCCACCAGGAACCCACCGTTGATGAAGGCCCCATCCCGGGCACGGTTGCTCATCCCATTGGTCACAAGGCCGCCAGGCTGGGAGGCCGCCGCCACAATCTGCCCCCCAGGGCAGACGCAGAACGTATAGGCCGACCGGCCCGTGGGCAAATGGCACACCAACTTATAGTCCACAGGGGGAAAGGCCGCCCACTGCTCCCCCAACTGTGCCCGGCTGATCCGGTCCTGCCGGTGCTCTATGCGCACCCCGATGGCAAAGGGCTTCTGCTCCATGGCGGCCCCAGCATCTCGGAGCATCCGGAAGGTGTCTCGGGCAGAGTGGCCTGGGGCCAGAATCAGGGCATCGCAGGGCATGGTGTAGGTGGTATTCCCCTCTGCCACGACGATCTCCTGCAACGCATGGCCCGACAGGGAGAGGCCCTCCAGGCGATGTCCAAACCGGATCTCGCCGCCGGCGGCTAAAATCTCCTCCCGGAGCCGGCGGACCACTTGGCGGAGGAGGTCGGTTCCCACATGGGGCTTATGCTGCCAAAGGATATCCTCAGGGGCCCCTGCCGCCACGAAGGTCTTCATCACCTGGGACAGGCGGGGGTCATGGGTTCCCGTGGTGAGTTTTCCATCGGAAAAGGTCCCTGCACCCCCTTCCCCAAACTGAACGTTGGACTCCGGGTCCAGGTCCCCGCCCTTCCAGAAGGCCTCCACGTCCTGCACCCGCTGCTCGATGGGCTTGCCCCGTTCCAGCAAAACCGGCCGGAGGCCCGCCCGGGCCAAAGCGAGGGCGGCAAACAGCCCCGCCGGCCCGCTGCCCACCACCACAGGCGGCAAGGTGGAAACCCGCGTCACCTGAGGAAATGCGTAGGGCACCGGCGGCTCCACCAGAGAAATCTGATTCCCCTTCCCCCGGGCCACCACTGCCGCCTCGTGGGGCAAGGAGACATCCACCGTCATGACATAATGGACGTCCCCTTTCTTGCGGGCATCGATGGATTGGCGCACTGGGACACATCGGTGGAGTTTCCCTACCGGGACGCCCAAGGCACGCGCCGCCTTTTTCCGCAGGAGGGCCTCGTCCCAAGTGGCGGGCAAGGCGATATTCCGAATCCGAACCATGGTTGTTCTCCTTTCCCCAGCCCTAGAAGGCAAACAGACCCACGCCGCCGGCATGGTCAGCAGCATGGGTCCAACTGCCCCGTCAGGCTTCCTCGTCCCTAGGATCGGGAAGGTCTACCAGCAGGGGGACAATCCCCAAGGCAGGCAGCAGCGTCTTCCGTACCTCTTCCATAGAGAGGTTTACTGTCGAAGTATTGATGCAGGGGTGGCAGCCAAAGTGGCCGGTCTCTGCCACCGTGCGGTCCAGGATCAACTGCACCTTATGGTCCGGGTCGTTGGCCAGGGCCAAAACGGTAGCGGAGCCCGGGGTAACCCCCAAATAGGTCTCCATATCCTCCGGTGCAGCAAAGGACAGACGGGCCGAGCCAATCTGTTTGGACAGATCCTTGGTGCGGAAGGGCTTGTCCCCCTCCATCAGGAGAAGATAGAAGGCGGTTTTCTGCCGGTTGCACAGCACCAAATTCTTACAGATGGGAGCGCCCAGGACCTTCTCAATCTCATGGCAGGCCGCAATGGTGTCCGCAGGGTCATGGTCCACCCGGGTATAGGGGATGGCCAGGCGATCCAGCAGATCATAGCAGGCAACCTCTCGCGGCAGACGGCCCTCCAAATTCTGGGGCCGTCCAGTATAGAGGGTGGGATCAATATGCATAGGCTTCCTCTCTTTTAAAAAAGAGGGCAGTGGCGAACCACTGCCCTCTCTTTACTTATCCGTTGAATGATAAACCGAATTACTTCTTCAGCATCCAGCCGGAAACGACCATCTTCTGAACTTCGGTGGTGCCCTCATAGATCTCGGTGATCTTAGCGTCACGCATCATTCTCTCGAAGGGATACTCGCGGGTGTAGCCGCAGCCGCCAACCAGCTGGACAACACGACGGGTCACGTCGGAAGCGACCTCAGCAGCGAACATCTTACCCATAGCAGCCAGGTGGCTGTAGGGCTCGTGGTCCTGCTTAGCCATAGCAGCACGATAGATCAGCAGGCGAGCAGCGTCAACCTTGGTCTGCATGTCAGCCAGCTCGAACTGGGTGTTCTGGAAGGAGGACAGGGGCTTGCCGAACTGCTTGCGGTTCTTCAGGTAGGGGATGCACTCGTCGATAGCACCCTGAGCAATACCCAGAGCCTGAGCAGCAACGCCGATACGGCCGCCGTCCAGCAGCATCATAGCGATCTTGAAGCCTTCGCCTTCCTTGCCCAGCAGGTTCTCAGCAGGCACTTCGCAGTTGTCGAAGACCAGCTCGTAGGTGGCGGAAGCACGGATGCCCATCTTCTTCTCCTTGGTGCCGAAGGAGAAGCCCTTGAAGCCCTTCTCCACGATGAAGGCGGACAGGCCCTTGTGGCCCACGCTCAGATCGGGGTTGGTACGGGCGAAGATGACATAGGTGTCAGCATAGTAGCCGTTGGTGATGAAGATCTTGGTGCCGTTGAGGATGTACTTGTCACCCTTCAGCTCAGCAGTGGTGCGCACGCCGTTGGCGTCGGTACCAGCACCGGGCTCGGTCAGACCCATAGCGCCCAGCTTCTCGCCCTGAGCCAGGGGAACCAGGTACTTCTGCTTCTGCTCCTCGGTGCCGAACTCCAGGATGGGCCAGGAGCACAGGGAACCGTGCACGGAGAACATGATGGAGGTGGAAGCGCAGTACTTAGCCAGCTCCTCGCAGCAGACGATGTAGGTCAGATAGGACAGACCAGCGCCGCCGTACTCCTCGGGGATGTAGGTGCCCAGCATACCCATCTCGGCCAGCTTCTCGCGGGCGTTCTGGGTGAACTCTTCCTTCTCGTCCAGCTCAGCAGCGATAGGCTTGACTTCCTTGATGCAGAAGTCGTGCAGCATGTCGAGAATTTCCTGCTCCATTTCGTTCAGTTTGAAATCCATAATGTTTTCCTTTCTTTTTCCTGGATAGCGCCCCCTGAAGGGGGCGCCTCCGGAATATGTTAAATTTTTTTATAAACGAAGTAAGGAATTAGTCCTTGTCTGCCAGAATCAGCTTGGTCAGAGCGGGGCAGACGTCATACAGGTTGCCGATGACACCCAGGTCAGCCACACCGAAGATGGGAGCCTCAGCGTCCTTGTTGATGGCAACGATGAAGTCGGAGGAACCCATGCCAGCCAGGTGCTGGATGGCGCCGGAGATACCGCAGGCAACATACAGCTTGGGGCCAACGGTCTTACCGGTCTGGCCAACCTGGTGGGAGTGGGGGATCCAGCCGGCGTCAACGGCGGCACGGGAAGCGCCCACAACAGCGCCCAGAGCATCAGCCAGGGGCTTGATGGTGGTGTCGAAGCCCTCGGGGCCACCCAGGCCACGGCCGCCGGACACGATGATGTCAGCGCCTTCCAGGTCGACCTTCTCGCCTTCCTCGGCGATGGTCTCGATGACCTTGATGCGGATCTGGTCAGCGGGGAAGACGAAATCGACCTTCTCGACCTCAGCGGTACGGCTGTAGTCGGCTTCCAGCTTCTTGTTCACGCCAGGACGGCAGGTGCCGATCTGGGGGAAGGTGAAGGGGCACAGGATGGTAGCCATCAGGTTACCACCGAAAGCGGGACGGGTCCAAGCAACCTTGCCGGTGGCCTCGTCGATGTCCAGGGAGGTGCAGTCGGCGGTCAGACCGGTCTTCAGACGGCCAGCCACACGGGGGCCCAGGTCACGGCCCATGGGGGAAGCGCCCATCAGAATGGTGGTGGGGCAGTCAGCCTCGACGCAGTGCACGATGGCAGCGGTGTAAGCGTCGGTGCTGTAGTGATCATACACTTCGTTGTCGACGACCAGAACCTTGTCAGCGCCGTGGGCGATGGCTTCCTTCACGGCCTCGTCGCAGTTGTAGCCGATGACCAGAGCAACGGTCTTACCGCCCTGGATACCAGCCAGACGACGGCCGGGGTTCAGCAGCTCCAGGCCAACGTTTCTGGCCTTGCCGTCTTTGGTTTCAATAAAGACCCACAGGTCCTTGGTCTTTGCTTCGTAGCTAGTCTGTAACATTGTTCTTCGTCCTCCCCTCGATTAGATAATGCCCTTGTCTCTGAGCAGGTCGTACAGCTTCTTTGCGGACTCTTCAGGAGTTTCCTCCTTGATCTTCAGGCCGCCTTCCTTACGAGGAGGAGTGAAGCTCTTCTTAACCTTGGTGGGAGAACCCTTCAGGCCGGATCTCTCCACGTCCAGGCCGCAGTCGGCAGCGCTGAGAACGGGGATCTTAGCCTTGTTGGCAGCCATCTTGGACTTGATGGTGGGGAAGCGGGGCTCATAGTCGGGCTTGGTCACGGTGACAGCGCAGGGGCAAGCCATCTCGAGGATCTCGAAGCCCTCTTCCAGCTCCTTCTTCACGCGCACGTGCTGGCCGTCCTCGGTGGGCCAAACTTCCCAAGCATAGGTAACCTGGGGAATGTCCAGATCCTCGGCAACCTGAGGACCAACCTGAGCGGTATCGCCGTCGATGGCCTGCTTGCCGAACATCAGCATGTCGAACTTGATGCCTTCCAGCTCCTCGACCTTCTCCTTAGCCTTGGAGAGGATGTAGCCGGTGGCCAGAGTGTCGGAACCACCGCAAGCGCGGTCGGAGACCAGGTAAGCCTTGTCGCCGCCGACAGACAGGCACTCCTTCAGAGCGGCCAGAGCCTGCTCGGGGCCCATGGACAGGACGACAATCTTGGTGTCCTTGTACTTGTCCTTGATGCGGGCAGCAGCTTCGAGTGCATAAGCATCGAAGGGGCTGACGATGGCGGGAACGCCCTCACGCATCAGGGTGTTGGTCTCGGGATCAATTTTGATAATGGTCGTGTCCGGCACTTGTTTAATGCAAACAAGTATGTTCATTTCTGATTTCCCCCTATTTTTGATTTGTTTTATTTTGGTGGTTGTTCTGGGGCTCCATCGGAATGGGAAGACTAGAAGCATTTGCGTTCTTTCCGTTCCGCTGGGCAGCCGCAGCACACCCGCCAGATAAACGCCGACCCAGAGTTTCCCCCCGGTGGCAGACGTTTCTTGGAAGAGTGTCAAATCGCGCACCCCTCCTGTACGTTACGTGGTGTATTATAGCAAAGGATTTCTCAAATTACAAGCAGGGAATGTATCGCATCTGAGAAAAAAAATTCCGCTTTCTTCGTCGATTTTAGGCGTTTCGCCTAAATATGACAAGGAAATCTTCAGGGGAGCCAATCGTGCTCCTTGGCTCCCCTGTTTTCTCCCGATTTTTCCTTTATTCGCCAAAGAATTTGTCGTGGATGGCCTGGACCGCCAGCTTGGCATCCGACTCGTCCAGCAGGACAGAAACCTTGATCTCACTGGTGGAAATCATATGAATGTTGATGTCTGCATCGTACAGTGCACCAAACATCTTGGCAGCCACGCCGGCGTTGTCCACCATGCCGGCGCCAACAATGGAAACTTTCACCACGCTCTGATCCACGTCGATGTGATCGAAGGGCAAGCTCTCCTTGTGCTCTTGGAGCAGCGCCACCGCTTGGTCCACGTCGCTGCGGCGCACGGTAAAGCTGATGTCCTGGGTCCCCTGCCGGCCAATGGACTGGACGATGATGTCCACGTTGATGTTTTTCTGTCCCAGCAGAGAGAACACTTTGTAGGCAATGCCAGGCCGGTCTTCCACCCCCACCAGGGCCAGGCGGGCCACGTTTTTGTCTGTTGCTACGCCGCTGATCTGGGTCTTTTCCATGTTCTTTGCAACCTCCTTGACTTTCGTGCCCGGCTTTCTCTCGAAGCTGGACAGCACTTCCAAATTCACCTGATACTTCTTGGCCAGTTCCACAGAGCGGTTGTGGAGCACCTGGGCCCCCAAGCTGGCCAGCTCCAGCATTTCATCGAAGGTGATCTCCTCCAGCTTCCGGGCCCCCTTGACGTGGCGGGGGTCGGCAGTGTAGATGCCATCCACATCGGTGTAGATCTGGCAGAGATCTGCCTTCAAGGCCGCGGCCAAGGCCACGGCGGAGGTGTCAGACCCTCCCCGTCCCAGGGTGGTGATGTCACCATACTTGTTGATCCCCTGGAAGCCGGTGACAATGACGATGGAGTGGTTCCGGTCAATTTCAGACTGGATGCGCTCCACGTCGATCTTTTTGATCCGTGCGCTGCTGTAGCTGCTGTTGGTCTGCACCCCAGCCTGCCAACCTGTGAGGGAAACCACCGGCAGACCCAGGGCCTCCACGGCCATGGCACACAGAGAACAAGAGATCTGCTCCCCGGTGGAAAGGAGCATATCCATCTCCCGCCGGGAGGCCTTGGGGTTAATTTCCTGGGCCTTTTCAATGAGGTCGTCGGTGGTGTCCCCCTGGGCAGAGAGAACCGCCACCACCTGGTTGCCCTGGCGGTAAGTTTCCGCAATGATTTCCGCGACGTTCCGCAGCCGTTCTGCATTGGCTACGGAGGTCCCTCCAAATTTTTGTACAATCAGTCCCATCTCACATACCTCCAGTCAAACGGCCCAGCCCCGCCGGGCCATTGGGAACGAGATTGCTCAAGATCACCTTTCCCCCATGTTATGTGCCAGGGGGAGAAACCGTCAGTCCAACACCCGGATGACGGCCAGCACCGCTTTGCCTGCCAGCTGCTGCTCCAGCTCTGGCCGGGTCATGGCGGGGGTAAGCCAGCCGCTCTCCCCCTCGGCTGCGCCGGGGATGGTCAGCCGCTCCCCTTCCAGCGTCCCCTGCGCCAGGCGGACATACCACTGGGTGGCCAAGGTATCCGGGGAAACCACGGCCTCCGGCCGGTTGGGGCTCCAAGGACGATAGCTGGCCCGCTCCAGCTGCCGGGCAGCGGCAATCACATCGGCCACCACCGCGCTGGCGGTGGGAAGCTTCCCTGCCCCTCTGCCGTAGAACATCACATCGCCAGTGGCGTCACCTTTCACTAGAATGGCATTGAACACATCCTCCACGCCGGCCAGGGGATCCTGCTGGCCCACAAAATGGGGTTCCACATAGGCGCAGACCTTCCCGTCCGCCTGGGCAATGGCCCGGCCCAGCAGCTTAATCCGCCGGCCGCAGGCGGCGGCATAGGCCTCGTCCTCCAAGGTAATCTGGGTGATGCCGGTGGTGGGCACCTGCTCCGGCAGCAGCTGCCAGCCGAAGGCAATGGAGGAGAGGATGCACAGCTTCCGACAGGTGTCCTTCCCCTCCACGTCGGCGGAGGGATCCTGCTCAGCATACCCGTTGGCCTGGGCCCCCTTCAGGGCCTGCGCAAAGGGGATGCCGTCTTGGACCATCCGGGTGAAGATATAGTTGGCGGTACCGTTGAGGATGCCGCAGATCTCCAGAATGGCGTTGGCCGCCATGCACTCACTGAGGGGGCGCAGGATGGGGATGCCCCCACCCACGCTGGCCTCAAAGAGGTAGACCGCCTGGTGCTCTGCCGCCAAAGCCAGCAGCCGGCGGCCGTGGGTCGCCACCAATTCCTTATTCGATGTCACCACACTTTTGCCCGCCTTCAGGGCCCGTTCTGTGAAGTCCAAGGCGGCCCCCATGCCCCCGATGGTCTCCACCACCACCTGAACTTCCGGATCATTTTCAATCACGGAAAAGTCCTGGACAAAGCAGCCGGCAAAGGGGCTGTCCGGAAATTGACGGACGTCTAAAATATACTTCAGTGCCAGCAGATCGTCTGCTTTCTTGTGGATCCCCTCACCCGTGCCGGTGAGGACCTCCGCCACACCGGAGCCCACAACACCGAAACCTAAAATTGCAACATTTACCATGGTTTGTTTCCATCCTTTGTTCTGTATTCTATGGCTTGCGCCGTTAGCCTGCCAGGATCTCCCCTCGGAGAACCCCCTCTGCCTCGTTGAGCTGGGCCAACAGTTCCTGCAAAGACCCGCGCAGGCCGGAAGTCTCTGCATTCACCGTCACCACAGCGCAGCCGTTGATGGGCAGGCCCTGGTTGATGGTGAGGATATTGGCCCCAGAGTCGGCAAAAAAGTTCAGAACCTGGGAAAGGATCCCCGGTTCATCCTTCATCATGATTTGAAAGGTAACGATCCGGCCATGGAGCATATCCTGGAAGGGCCGGACCGCGTCCCGATATTTGTAAAACGCGCTGCGGCTGATCCCCGTGAGCTGGACCGCCTGGTTGACCGTTTCGGCCTCCCCCGTGTCCAGCATGCGCCGGGCTTCCACCACTTTGCGGAAGATCTCCGGCAGCGCATCGGCTTCTACAATATAATAGTTTGGCGTCTTGGACATAGTTCGCCTCCATTTCGTCGCCGCTTGGGTTGGTGCGAGGGATATTCTATCACATCTGTCCTTCCATGGCAACCCAAAGTACTTGTCTGAACGACAGTTTTTCCTGAGGAATGGCCGTCGTTTCGGTCATTTCCTGCAAAAAGGGACTCTGCCAAAGCAGAGTCCCTTTCAAAGTGAATGGGAAGGATGCTAACTGACGGGGCGAAGGGCGTAGTTCCGCCTGCGCCGGCCAGTGGTCTCGGTGCCCCCTTCTGCCGGAGGCGTGGTAGGATCGGTCCCAGGATCGGTGGTAGGCGGCGTATCCGTCCCAGGATCGGTACCGGGATCGGTGGTCCCAGAATCGGTGTTGTCGCCAGTCTCGCCTCCGGTAGCACCGGTATCCGGGTCCGTTGTCGGCACCGTTACGCGATGATAGGTGCAGGAGCTGGTGGGCACATCGTCGGCATAGAAGGTACCCGTGGCCACATTGCTGCCGCAGGCAGAGGTGGCCAGCATCCCACTGGACAGGCAGTAGGTGACGGTGCGCAGGTTGGAGGAATCCGGCTGGGTGAAGTCTTTGTAAGCCAGGTTCTGGTGAACGGCCGACATAACCTGCCGCCACAGCCCGGTAGAAGGATTGCCCAGGCTGCTGGACAACCGCTCCTGCTGGTCATACCCCGTCCACACTGCAGCGGTGTAATAAGGGGTATAGCCTACAAACCACAGGTCCCGCCGGGAGGTGGTGGTACCGGTTTTGCCGGCGATCTCCTGGCCGCTGAAGTTGGCGGCCTTACCGGTGGCCCCGGAACCTCCCGTCACCACCTGCTGAAGCATCTCTGTGATGTAGTAGGTGGTGCGCTCGGCCAGGATGGTCTCCTCCTCGCTCTCATTGCGCAGGAGAACTTGACCATTGTTGTCCGTGACCATCGTATAGGTCTTCGGCGCGATATAGGTGCCCTGGCGGGCAAAGGTAGAGTAGGCAGCGGCCATGTCGTAGGTGCTGACCCCCTGGGTCAGGCCACCCAGGGCCAGAGAGGCAAGGTTAATGTCCGTATAGGTGGTGTTGTTCTTGGTGAGGGAGCGGACCAGCTCAATGTGGAACTTATCCTGCATGAAATTAAAGCTGGTTTCTGCCCCCACCATGTCCAGCACCTTGACAGCCACGGTGTTGGTGGATTCCTTCACCGCCTGGGACACGGTCATGTCCCCCTTATAGACGCCGATGGCGTTGACCGGCCAGTCTCTGCCATCCACTTGGCTGTGGGGGCTGTCTTCCACCACAGTCAGGGGGGTCACCAGGTTCAGCTCAATGGCCGGTGCATACACGGACAAGGGCTTAATGGAGGACCCTGGGGGCCGCAAACTGCCTGTGGCTCGGTTCAAACCGCGGCTGACGGTTTTCTCGCCCATCCCGCCGGCCATGGCCACCACTTCGCCGGTCGAATTGTCCACAATGGTAATGGCCGACTGGAGCTGCTGTCCGCTGCTGGAGGTGTAGTTCAGGTTGCTTTGGTCTTGATAGACCGAATCCACCGCCGCTTGCACATCGGGGTTCATACAGGTATAGATCTCCAGGCCGCCAGAGAACACCATGTCTTGGGCATACGTCTCCGACCAACCGTAGGTTGCCACCAAATCATCGATGACGTCGTTGATGACTTGATCCTCATACCAGGAATAAACCGTGGATGTGGTCTGTGTGCTCTCACTTTCGCCATCGTCCCCGGAGGTGTTGAACACCAGCTCCTCTGCCACGGCCTGGTCGTACTCCTCCTGGGAGATCATCCCCTGCTCCAGCATGGCTTGGAGGATCAACTCCTGGCGCTCCTTGTTGTACTGCGCCGTGGTCTTGGTCTCGCCGGTTTCGGCGTCCGTGATCTCCCGCTTGCTCAGGGGATCGTACTTAGAGGGGTTGTTGGTAATGGCGATCAAGCTGGCACACTCTGCCAGGGAGAGTTCCGACACATGCTTTCCAAAGTAGGTGTACGCTGCGGTGTATACCCCGTTGCAGCCCTGGCCCAGGTAAATATAATTGAGGTAAGCCTCCAAGATTTCCTCTTTGGAGTAGTTTTTCTCAAACTCCAGGGCCCGGAAAATCTCCATGACCTTTCGCTTGACGGTTACCTCATCGTCATCGGTCATATTTTTAATGAGCTGCTGGGTGATGGTGGAGCCCCCCTGAATGTCACCGCCGGTGAACATCAGCAGGATAGCTTTTGCGGTACGAACCCAGTCCACTCCGTTGTGGTCATAGAATCGCTTGTCCTCGATGGCTACGGCGGCGTTTTGCAGGTTCTTCGGGATCTCAGAGAGATCGACCCAAACGCGGTTTTCACTGCCATATAGGGTTTGCATCACTTCATAGTTTCCCGTATCGGGATCTTTATAGTACATCGTACTGGTCAGGTTGGGGTTGAAATCCGCCATCTCCAAACTTGCCTCAGGAATGATTACATTTTTAATGTAGATGGCTGCCATGCACAGGAGCATGACCATGGTGATGACAAGGATCAGCACAACGGTCATCACGGCCTTGAAGCCCCGACCGTGGTTTTTCCGTTTTCGCTTGGAACTGGCGCCCCGCCGGTCCCGGGCATCCCGCGGGTCGCGCCGGTCAGCGGAAGCGTGTGTGTCTCTACGGTCCAAATTGACACCTCCAAAAGTTCTGTATCGTGGAATCCGACGCGCTCCTGCCTAGAAGCGGCCGGCCGTTTCTGTTTGGGTGCTTTTCTTCTTTGGCCTGCGCCAGAAAGGGAAAACCGCGTTTATTCTATGTATTATACCACAGGATTCCAATTTGTCTATCCGTGGAAAAGGAGGTTTTTCAGGAAACTTTACCGAAACTTTTCGTCTCATTGGTCTTGCTTTTTTCATTTTGACAGGGTACAATACAGACAGAACAGCAAAGGAGACCATCTCTATGCAAGAAGAATACGGCGGGAATTTTATCACCGTCACCGACGAAGACGGCAACGAATTCGAACTGGAACATCTGGACACCATTGAGTGGAACGGCCAAACCTATCTGGCGTTCTTCCCTGCTGAACAGGAAGGGGAGGAAACCCCCGAAGAGGAACTGGGCTTGGTCATTCTAAAAGCCATCCAGGAAAACGGCGAGGAAATCCTCTCTACCCTGGACAGCGACGAGGAAATGGATGCCGTCTATGAGGAATTCATGAAGGAACTCTTCGCCGAAGAGGATGAGGAGGACTCCTAATCCCCTCTCTTCCCACCACACCGCTCCCCATACATGACACAATCAGGCGCCCTGCTCGGTGCGTGGAATCTGGACCCTTTTAAACCCACATTTCTTAAACGGGATGCTCACTCGCCCTGTGGACTGCAGGCCTCCCGGCTTCAGCTGGAAGTTGGAAGCAACGAAACTTGGCGGAGGCAACCCACCTGCCATCTCGTGCAGGTTTTAATTGGGTCCCCACGGCCAGAGCGGGGCTTTCTGTTTTTACTTTTTCTTCCTCTTTTTCCTGCTCCGCCCCCTTGAAAAAGGGGGCCTTTTTGTAATTCTTCCCGGTTTCCCGGAATTCTTTTCAGCAAAACAACGGGGATCGTTTGTTTTTTCCAATTTGATTTCCGCAGCCTTTTGTCTATGTGTACAACATGCCCAATTTTCTCTTCTAATTCTTGTTGCATATTTTCGTCTGGTTACAACTTGCCAGTTCCCTTTATCAATGGTATACTAAAGCCATAGATGGTTTGCCCATACTTTGTGGGCAAACCGTATAAAACCATTGAGTATTTGGAAAGGATGCGATTCCCTATGATCAAAGATTTTGGTTTTATCATCCCTCAGAACTGCCAGTTCGGCATGGGCGCTCTGAAGAAGCTGCCTGACTTCCTGAAGGCCGCTGGCTCTGACAATGTCATGCTGATCTCTGACCGTGGCCTGGAAGCCATCGGCGTTGTGGACAAGGTCCGCGAGATCATCAAGGCTGCTGACCTGAAGTACAGCGAGTATCTGGACGTGCTGCCCAACCCCACCACCACCATCGTGGACGAGTGCGCTGCCCAGTACAAGGCCAACGGCTGCACCGCTCTGATCGCTCTGGGCGGCGGCTCCCCCATGGACGTTGCCAAGGCTGTCGGCGTTGTCGCTAAGTTCGGCGGCACCATCGGCGACTATGAAGGCGTGGGCAAGGTTCCCGGCCCCATCGACACCCTGATCGCCGTGCCCACCACCGCTGGTACCGGCTCCGAGGTTACCGTGGCTGCCGTTATCACCGACGAAGCTCGTAACTACAAGCTGTCCGTCCTGGGCCCCGAAATCTCCCCCACCTATGCCGTTCTGGATCCCGAGCTGATCATGACCGCTCCCGCCTCCGTGGCTGCTGCCTGCGGCGTTGACGCTCTGATCCACGCTATGGAGTCCTACATCAACACCGATGCCAACCCCTTCGCCATGGCTATGGGCGAGAAGGCTATGGAACTCATCGGCGGCAACATCCGTAAGTTCGTGGCTCGCCGCAACGATGCCGATGCCGCTTGCGCTATGATGCTGGGTTCCACCTTCGCCGGCATTGCTTTCGCCAACAACCGTCTGGGCGACATCCACGCTATGTCTCACCCCGTGTCCGCCTTCTTCCACGTGGCTCACGGTGTGGCCAACGCTGTGCTGATGCCCACCATCTTCGAGTTCAACGCTCTGGCTGCTGACGAGCGCTATGCCAACATCTACCAGTACATCACCGGCAAGGAAGCCGGCCCCGACTTCGTGCCCGAGATGCTGGTTGAGGCTCTGCGCCAGCTGAACAAGGATCTGGGCATCCCCGCTTGCCTGGCCGACGTGGGCGTCACCGAGGACAAGATTCCTCAGATGGCCATCGACGCTATGAAGAGCGGCAACGTCACCGTCAACCCCAGACTGACCACCGTGAAGGACGTAGAGGCCCTGTATCACAAGGCTATGTACGCCGACAAGTAATCCTTCTGAGGGATTGGGATACGCAAACCATAAAAGAGACCGGCTTCGGCCGGTCTCTTTTTTTCCGCGCACATCCCGCCTTGGTGCGGCTTTTTGCTGCCGCTGGGTTTGCAGGCAGGGGAAAAGATGGTATAATATATATATAAGTTGATCCATTGGGGGAGGGGGTTCCCTTCCCTGCCTGAGGAGGTATTCCATGAAGCAAACCACCCAACAAGCGTTGACCAATCTCCTTCGGGCCAACAGCATGACCCCAGATACCTTAGACGGGCCCACTTTGACCCAACTCTTTCTCTCCCAAATGCGTATCTCCCTTTACGGGGGGGAGAGTTCCATCCCCATGCTTCCCACCTTTTCTAAGCCCTTCGGTGCCCTGGCCGACGGTGTGCCCGTTGCGGTGGCCGAGGTGGATGACCAGGAAGTCCGGGTAAGCCTGGTGACCTTCCGCGGCGGCCAGGCTCAGTGCACCAGCCAGGACAGCTTCCCTGTCCCCGGCCGGGACTATCCCGCCCCCCTGGCCGACCTGATCTACGCCGTGGCGGAGCTGATCCAGCCCCTGCTGGACCAGGCCCAGGCCTTGGCCCTGTGCCTGCCCTTCCCCGTGGACTTTGACGGGAAGGGAGACGGTATCATCCGCCGCTTCCCTGGCACCATGACGGTGACGGAGTTCTCCCAGCAGCCCGTACTGGCCGCTTTGCAGGCTGAGTTACAGGACCGGGGATGTCCCCCCCTTCCCATGACGTTGGTGAGCGAGCCCGACGCCGTCCTGCTGGCCGCTGGGGTCCAGCAGCCGGGATGCAGCCGGTACGTGGGCCTTACCTGGGGCAGCAGCGTCGATGTTGGCTTCGCCGCCCCGGGCAGCATCGTCCTGCGGTGGCGCGGCATCCCTGGGGACCTAATGCTGTTTGACAGCGGACTTTCCCAGGCCCAGTGCGTCCCCTTCGGCCAGGTGGATTTCTCCAAGGACCGGGACAGCTATGCCCCTGGCAAAGATCTCTATCTAAAGATGGTCTCCACCGACTACCTGGGGGAGGTCTACCGGCTGGTGATGATCAAGGCCGCCGAGGCCAAACTCCTCTCCTTCGGGTGCAGCCGGGATGTGCTCTCCCTGCGGTGGCTGGACTTGGATACCCTGGCCGAGTTTCTCACCGACCCAGAAAAAGGAGGCACCCTAGCCCACTTCTGCCGGGAGCCAGAGGACCGGGAAGTCGGCCTGGCCGTGGGGCAGGCCGTCCTGGACCGGGCTGCCAAACTTCTGTGCGTAGGCCTGGCCTCGGTCCTCCAGTTCGTAGGGGCTGGGCGGGATCCCAAGGCGCCGGCCTGCGTGGGCCTGCACGGCGCCGCCTTTTCCTTCCCCCCGGTGAAGGCCGCATGGGAACACCAGGTACAGACCTACCTGCGGGACACCCTGGGCCTTTCCGTCACGCTATGCTATGGCGAGAATATGCTCCCCACCGGCGCCGCCGCCGAGGCCCTCTATTCTCGCTGACCCCTTTGCAAACGAAAGAAACTACAAAGGAGAACCACTATGAAAATCATTGGTATCAACGGCAGCCCCCGGGCCAAGGGCAACACCCGCCTGGCACTGGACACCATGGGAGAGGTCTTTGCCCAGGAAGGGGTGGAATTTGACATCCTCCACATTGGCCACAAGCTCTCCCCCTGCTCCGGCTGCTTCCGCTGCGCCAAAACCCACACCTGCACCCTCCCGGACGACGGCCTGAATGCCATGTATGATCAGCTCATCCAGGCGGACGGGATCGTCCTGGCCTCCCCGGTGTATTTCGCCTCGGTGACCAGCGGGATGCGCTGCTTCCTGGACCGCATCGGCTGCATCGACATGAACAACGGCCGGAAGCTGCGGATGAAGGTGGGCGTCCCGGTGGCCGTGGCCCGCCGGGCAGGGGCCGTAAACGCCGTGGACGAGCTTTTCCACTACCTCAACTATGCTCAGATGCTCATCCCCGGTTCCCTCTACTGGCCCCTGGCCTTTGGGCAGGCCCCTGGGGAAGTGGCCCAGGATGCGGAGGGCATCCAGACCCTCCAAGTGTTAGCCCAGGAAATGGTCTATGTGATGAAGGTTCTGGACGCCGGCAAAGCGCAGGTCCCCCTGCCTCCCCTGCCCAGAAAAGTCTACACCAACTTTGTGCGATAAGGGAGGGTGCCACCATGCGCAAGAAATATCTTTTTGCTGCCATTATTCTCGTCGCCCTCTGCGTGGTTCTCATCCTTCTCGGTCTGCGGCAAAGCGGTGCGCTCACCACAGGCAGCACCACAGAGGGGGGAAGTGTTTCTACACAGACCGAGGTCCAAGCCCCCATCACCGCCACCTTGTCGGTGTGCGGGGACATTATGAGCCATTCCCCCCAGACCAACGACGCCTATGACGCCGCCACAGACACCTACAACTACCGCCCCTGCTTCCAATATGTGAAGCCCTGGATCGAAAATGCCGACTATGCCGTGGCCAACTTTGAGACCACCCTCAACGGCCCACCCTACTCCGGCTATCCCCAGTTCTCCGCCCCGGACGCCTTGGCTGCAGACATCAAGGACACCGGCTTTGACCTGGTGACCACTGCCAACAACCACTCCATGGACAAGGGGTACGATGGCCTGGTTCGTACCCTGGACACCATGGATGCCGCCGGCCTGGCCCACATAGGCAGCTACCGTACCCAGGAAGAGTGGAACGCCAACCACGGCGTGGTGGTGGCCGATGTGGGCGGCATCTCGGTGGCTTTCCTGGGGTACACTTATGGCACCAACGGCATTGCCATTCCCGAGGACCGTGACTTTTGCCTGAACCGCTTCAACACCGACTATACCGGAAACTGTGAAACCCTGGATCAGGAGGGGCTCTCCCAGGCGCTGGCCTACGCGGAAGGGCTGAACACCGACCTCATCGCCGTGATGATCCACTGGGGCATTGAATACCAAACCCAGCAAAACGCCTACCAGGAGGAAGTGGCCGATTTCCTCATCGCCCATGGGGCTGACCTGATCCTGGGCAGCCACTCCCATGTGCCTCAGCCCATGGAGACCCGCACGGTCACCCTGGAGGACGGGTCCACCCGGTCTGCCTTTGTGGCTTACTCCCTGGGGAACTTCGTCTCCAACCAGAGTCCCGCCACGGTGCAGGTGAATTACACCGACACCACCGCCATCCTCAACTTGGAGCTCACCAAGAACTTTGAGACGGGAGAAACCACGGTGACCAACGTCAGCTACGTCCCCCTGCTGGTTCTGAACCGAGGCACTGGCGTGGCAGACCAGTATGTCATCCTAGACGTCAACGACGCCATGGCCGACTACAACGCCGGGGACACCTCCCTGGTGACTGCCGACGTCTATTCCAAACTGGAGTACGCCTTGGAAGGCTGCCACACCATTCTAGGGGAACAGTACGACACCGCCGGGACTCCCCCCACCCAAGAGGCCGCCTAACCCCGACAAACCCATGGAGATACCGTAGAAAGCAAAAAGAAGTCCGTTGCAAAAGCAACGGACTTCTTTTATAATAGAGGGCATCCCCTTGGAAGAACGGAGGACCCATCCATGCTGCACCACCCCATGATTCTGCAATGCCCCTTGTTTCAAGGGCTCCCGCCGGACGCGTTGGAGTATGCCCTGTCCTACTTTGAGGCCCATGTCAAAGCCTATGAAAAGGGAGACTTTCTCCACCAGGTCTCCTTCCCCCTGGAGCGGTTTGGCCTGGTGTTGTCCGGCACCATCCAGGTCTCCATGGACGACATGGATGGCCACCATATCATCATGAACAACGTCAGCGCCGGCGGCCTCTTCGGGGAGGCCTACTGCTTCCTGGGCACCGATGCCCCCATTTACATCTGTGCAGTCACCGAGGCAGAGGTGCTTTGGATGCGCCCTACCCGGGTCAAGGCGCCCCGCCTCCCCCTCCAGGAGCGGGACCAAATGCTGGCCAACCGGTTTGTGGCGGCTTTGGCCTCCCGCACCCTCTCCCTAAATCAGCGCATCCAAATCCTCTCCCGGCGCACGCTGCGGGAGAAACTCATCACCTTCCTGTCCCAATACGCCACGGCCCAGGGGGACACGTTTACCATCCCCTTTGACCGGGCCAGCATGGCCAATTTTCTGGGAGCCGACCGCAGCGCCCTGTCCCGGGAGCTGTCTCACCTCCGGAAGGAAGGGGTTTTGGACTATCATCGCAACCAGTTTCGTATCTTAAAGTAACTGTGTTTCCACCGGTTTACAAAGTGGGTTTCGAAACAGACTGCGCCGCTCACTCCCCCCGGCTGCACAGTGCCGTGAAGTAGTGATAGTAGGGCAGCAGCTCCTCAAAGGCATCCAGCAATTCCTCCACAAGCCCAGGACTGTAGAGGAGGGCATCCATCTCCCGCTGGCAGGTGAGGTCAATGGTCTTCCGGTTGTACCACTGGTCCAGGGGCGGCTGGGGATGGCCCTTGGCCCGCTTGTACTCCTCCCCCTCCAGCCGGAACCGCGTCTGCTTTTGGAAGGCCCGGGCCAGCTTCATCATGGTCTGGGGATGCTCATCCATGTCCTGACGGAACCGGGCCATGGTGGCGGGCTTCGCCTCATAAATCCCCATGCCATAGGCGTAGCCGGCGGGATAGATCTCAAACCACAGCACCGGCCGTTCTGCCCAGCGGTCCCCAGCCATACGCAGGGAAAACCAGAGATGGCTTTTGTAGGGCCCCCGGCCATAGAGCCGCCGGGCATCCCGGTAGATTCGGCTCACCCGCACCATGAGGGGCAATGCCTCGTGGCGGGCCGAAAATTTTTCGTATACCTCCTGGGCCAGTTGGCGCATCGGGGTTTGCACATGGTCCAGATAGGCTTGCTTGTGGGCCTCAAACCAAGGGCGTTCGTTGTTGAAGCGAATGCCCCAGAGAAAATCATTGGTGGCCTGTGAAAAACCTTGAAACATTCTATGATCTCCTTGGACTGGGGAGAAAATGACCTCCCCACGCATAAGATTCTGCTGCCGGGGCAAAGTGAACCATAGGAGATTCCCCCTGCCTGTCCCAGCGCAGCGGCTGGTTTTTTATCCTATCACAAAGCAGATCGCTTTGCAATTACTTGGGAAAATATGGATGATCAAATTATTTTTTCTATTTTTGTAAAGACTTTTGTAAAAAACTCTTGCAAAATAAAAAAGAAAGTCCTATAATGTGCGATAGGCTTTTCCTGCCTCATCTTCGATCAGTTTTAGCGGCAAACAACAAATTCTATTCTCACAGTTTGTATAGGTTGACCCTTGCAAAAAGAGAGAGAACGTACTATGATGTAGGCTGATAGTTTTTGGTCTCTGATTTTCCACTCTGCTTTCCCAATGATCGGAGTTTCCTGATATCGCACATAAAAAGGGAGGAAATTTTATTATGTTAGGCAACAGCATCAAAAAATTTGCACTGAGTCAGGCCTTTTCCTACATTGAAAAGGATCCCATCAAAAACTTGGTCCACGTGATGGACATGGTGGACAAATTCGCGGGCGACGGTCCCCAGTCCTTCCCCCGTCAGCGTAAAGCCATCCGCGATGCTGTCACCAACGAGAACTCCACCGCCCATAAGCTGGTGGTTCGTATGATGACCGAAATGGACCTCGGCTTCACCGAAACCCTGCTGTCCAACTTCTTCCTCAACGCCAGCATCACTGGTTGGAAGAAGGGCGACGAAATCCGTAAGAAATACAATTGCAACGTGCCCTGGGCCATCCTGCTGGATCCCACCTCTGCCTGCAACCTGCACTGCAAGGGCTGCTGGGCCGCAGAGTATGGCAATAAGCTGAACCTCACCTACGACGAGATTGACAGCATCATCCGTCAGGGCAAGGAAATGGGCACTTACTTCTATATCTATACCGGCGGCGAACCCCTGGTGCGGAAGAAGGACCTCATCAAGCTCTGCGAAGTCCACTCCGACGCCATCTTCATGTGCTTCACCAACGGCACCCTCATTGACGAGCAGTTCGCTACCGACATGATGCGGGTGAAGAACTTTGTCCCCGTTATCAGCGTGGAGGGGTACGAGGAGTCCATGGACTCCCGCCGTGGTGACGGCACCTACCAGAAGGCCGTGAAGGCCATGAACCTGCTGAAGAGCCACCGCCTGCCCTTCGGCAACTCCATCTGCTATACCAGCGTCAACATCAAGGACGTCAGCACCGAGGCCTATGTGGACCAGCTGGTGGACTGGGGTTCCTACTTCGTGTGGTACTTCCACTACATGCCCGTGGGCAAGGACGCCGTGCCCGAGCTGCTCCCCTCCCCCGAGCAGAGAGAGCACATGTACCACCAGATTCGTACCCTGCGCGGTAAGAAGCCCATCTTCATGCTGGACTTCCAGAACGACGGCGAGTATGTGGGCGGCTGCATCGCCGGCGGCCGGCGTTACCTCCACATCAACGCCAATGGCGACTGCGACCCCTGCGTGTTCATTCACTACTCCGACTCCAACATCCGGGAAAAGACCCTGCTGGAGGCCCTGCGCTCCCCCCTGTTCATGGCCTACCACGACGGGCAGCCCTTCAACGACAACCACCTGCGTCCCTGCCCCATGCTGGAGAATCCCGAGAAGCTGCGGGAGATCGTCCACAAGTCCGGCGCCCATCCCAGCGATGTCACCGCTGTGGAAGAGGTCGACGATCTGTGCGCCAAGTGTGACAGCTACGCAGAGAATTGGCAGCCCACTGCCGACCGCCTGTGGGAATGCTCCCACGGCTGTGCCTCCTGCCAGAAGATGGCTGCGGGGAAGTAATCCAAAGTTTACAATCTATTCCTTGTTATTCCTGACGAAAAATAGTATACTACCTTTGGTTACACGGACCGGAGGCCTAATGGGCCATGTGCCCTGGGCCTCCGGTTTTTGTTTCCCAAACTCCCAGAAATCGGAGGCACGCCTATGCCTGCACTGAACCAACCCGCCGGCCCCTCCGGACAGGGACCTGCGGGCCTCACCACCGCCCAGGTTCGAAAACGGATCCAAGCTGGCCAGGTCAACACCCCGCCAGAATCTCCCACCAAAACGGTGAAGCGGATTGTCCTGGAGAATCTCTTCTCCTTCTTTAACATCATCTTCTATATCATCGCCGGTTTTCTGATCGCGGTGGGCTCTTTCGGAGAGTTGATTTTCCTCCTGGTGGTGGCCGCCAACACTGCCATCGGCATCATCCAGGAGCTCCATGCCAAGAAAAAATTGGACTCCCTCTCCCTCCTCTCTGCCCCACGGTCCCAAGTGGTTCGAGATGGAATCGAAGGCACCATCCCCACCAGCCACTTGGTACAGGATGACCTGGTCATCCTCTCCGCCGGCAACCAAATTCCGGCCGATGCCAAAGTGGTCTCCGGCAGTGTCCAGGTGAACGAGTCCCTGATCACCGGTGAGTCGGACGAAATCACCAAAGGGGAGGGCAGCGAGCTGCTCTCCGGCAGCTTTGTTGTCTCTGGCAAGTGTTACGCCGTGCTCACCCATGTGGGGGCAGAGTCCTATGCTTCCCGCCTGACCAACGAGGCCAAAAAATCCAAAAAGAGCCACCTGCCTGGGATGATGCGCTCCTTGAACCGGTTGCTCATCGGCATCGGCATCCTCATCGTCCCCATCGGAGGGCTGCTGTTTTACCGGCAATACTCCCTCCTCCACCTGACTGTAAAGGAAGGGGTGGAGACCACCGCCGCCGCCGTTATCGGCATGATCCCCGAAGGGCTGTACCTGATGGTGAGTTTGGCCCTGGCCGCCAGCGTCTTGCGCCTGGCCCAGCGAAACACCTTGGTACAGGATCTCAAGTGCACCGAGACCCTGGCCCGGGTGGACGTGCTGTGCGTAGACAAAACCGGCACCATCACCCAGCCGGAAATGGCCTACTGCGGCCTGCTCCCTCTGGACACCCAGCTGACCCAGGAGGGGCTGGAAACCGTCCTGTCCGACTTTGTCTCCAACATGGAGCCGGACAACGAAACCATGCAGGCCCTGCAGAAGGCCCTGAAGCGGGATGACTTCCGCAAGGCCGTCCAGGTCCTGGGCTTCTCCTCTGAGACCAAATACAGCGCTGTCTCCTATGGCGAGGAGGAGAGCTACGTCCTGGGGGCCCCGGAATTCATTCTAGGGGCGGAGGGCTATGCCCCCCACCGGGCCGTGGCAGAGGAGGCCATGGCCGACGGCAGCCGGGTGCTTCTCCTGGCCGCCTGCCGCCCGGGGCCCAACGGCCGGGGCATTGCCGACCCCCATCCCTTGGCCTTCATATTGCTGCGCAACCCCGTCCGGGAAAACGCCAAGGAGACCTTTGCCTACTTCCGGGACCAGGGCGTGACCATCAAAGTGATCTCCGGGGACAACCCCGTCACCGTGGCCGCCGCCGCCCGGGAGGCCGGGATTGAAGGGGCCGACAAGTACGTGGATGCCTCCACCCTGACCACGGAGGCCGAGGTCGCCGCCGCTTGCGAGACCTATAACGTCTTCGGCCGGGTGAAGCCCAATCAGAAGAAACAGCTCATCCAAGCCCTCCAAAGCAAGAAACACACCGTGGCCATGACCGGTGACGGCGTCAACGACGTGCTGGCCCTGAAGGAGGCCGACTGCAGCGTGGCCATGGCCTCCGGCAGTGACGTGGCTGCCCAGATCTCTGACCTGGTGCTGATGAACTCCGACTTCTCCTCCATGCCCTCTGTGGTGGCCGAGGGGCGCCGGGTCATCAACAACATTGAACGGGCCGCCTCGCTGTACCTGGTGAAGAACATCTTCTCCCTGATCCTCGCCGTCATCTCCATCACAGCGGCCTTCTCTTATCCTCTGACCCCCTCCCAGCTCACGCTGATGAGCCTGTTGGCCATTGGTATCCCCTCGCTGATCCTGGCCTTGGAGCCCAATGAGAACCTGGTTCAAGGGAAGTTCCTCCGAAACGCCATTCTCCGGGCGCTCCCTGCGGCTTTCACAGACCTATTCATTATCATCTTTGTCCTGCTCTTCCAGCAGGCCTTCCAGATCAACAACAATGAGATCTCCACCATCACCGCGCTGCTGGTGACCATTGTGGGCTTCTTCATGCTCTGGAAGGTGGCCAAGCCTGTGAACAAGCTCCATGTGGGCATGATGGCCGGACTGATCGCCGCCCTGGTGTTCATTGTCCTCTTCCTCCCGGGACTCTTCTCCCTGTCCCCCTTGTCCTTCGGTGGATATCTCATTCTGATCCTGTTTACCCTGCTGATCCCTTCGGTGATCTGGCTGCTGAACAAGGCCCTGGAGGGGCTCCTGCTCCTTCTGCAGAAAGCAGAGGGCGGCAAACACGCCGCCTGAGCACCACAACGAGAGGCACGTCCCCCTTCCCAACACCGTAAAAAAAACCGGACCCATGACGGGTCCGGTTTTTTTGCGGTTATATCGTTGGAAACAGAAGGATAGAAGCTCAGGCCTCTTCCTCGGGCTGGGCCTTCTCCGCCTCTGCGGCACGGACCAGCTTGGCAGTGTCCAGGGCGATCATCAGCTCCTCGTTGGTGGGGATCATGAGGATCTTGTTGGGGGAGTCGTCGGTGGAGATGATGGCCTCCTTGCCACGGACCTTGTTCTTCTCGGGGTCCAGCTTCAGGCCTAGGAACTCCAGGCCCTCCACGATCCGGGCGCGGAGGGTGGGGGAGTTCTCGCCCACGCCGGCGGTGAAGACCACGGCGTCCAGACCGCCCATGGCGGCGGCGCAGGAGCCGATGCGCTTGGTGACCTTGTAGCAGAAGACGTCGATGGCCAGCTGGGCGCGCTCGTTGCCCTCGGCAGCGGCGGCCTCCAGGTCACGGAAGTCGGAGGAGATGCCGGAGATGCCCAGCACGCCGGACTCCTTGTTCAGGGCGCTCTCCACGCGCTTGGTGGAGTTACCCCGCTGGTCCACGATGTAGTCCACGATGGCCGCGTCGATGGCGCCGGCACGGGTGCCCATGGGCAGGCCGTCCTGGGGAGTGAAGCCCATGGAGGTGTCGATGGACTTGCCGAACTTCACAGAGCAGGTGGAGGCACCGTTGCCCAGGTGGAGGCTGGCGATGCGCAGCTCCTCAATGGGGCGGCCCAGCAGGGCGGCGGCCCGCTCGGTGACGTACTGGTGGGAGGTGCCGTGGAAGCCGTAGCGGCGGACCTTGTTCTCGGTGTACCAGCGGTAAGGCACGGCGTAGATGTAAGCCTTGGGGGGCATGGTCTGGTGGAAGGCGGTGTCGAACACAGCCACCATGGGGGTGTTGGGCATGACTTCCTTGCAGGCCTCGATGCCGGTGATGTTGGCGGGGTTGTGGAGGGGGGCCAGAGGGATGCACTCCCGGATGCCCTTCATCACGTTCTTGTCGATGATCACGGAATGGGTGAACTCCTCACCGCCGTGGACCACACGGTGGCCCACCGCGTCGATCTCGGACATGTCCTTGATGACGCCGTAGTAGTTGTGGGTCAGGACCTCCATGACCAGCTTGATGGCGGCCTCGTGGTCGGGCATGTAACGGTCGGCGTCGTAGACGTCCTTACCGGTGGGGGTGTGCTTGATGTGGCCGTCCAGGCCGATGCGCTCGCACAGGCCCTTGGCCAGAACTTCCTTGGTATCGGGGTCCAGCAGCTGATACTTCAGGGAAGAGCTGCCTGCATTGATGACCAAAATTTTCATGGTATTTTCCACTCCTTACTCGTAAATCCTTGGGATGGTTCTTGCTTGTTTGCCCCCTAGGGGGTAAAATAGTTCATACAGGAATATATTAGCCCATTTTTCGGGAAAGGACAACTGTTTTTTCCCCAAATTTCAAAATTTTTCCGAGGGGTGGTTGGGCCATGCGTACAATCGGCATCATCGCGGAATATAACCCCTTCCACAGCGGCCACCGGCACCACATCCAGGCGGTGCGCCAGGCCTTTGGCGCGGACTGCGCCGTGGTCTGTGCCATGAGCGGCAACTGGGTCCAGCGGGGGGAGGCCGCCTTGGCAGACAAGTGGACCCGAGCAGCCCTGGCCCTCCGGCAGGGGGTGGACTTGGTGCTGGAGCTGCCCACCCCTTGGGCGGTGTCCTCGGCAGAACCCTTTGCCCGGGGCGGGGTGGGCCTGCTCACCGCCACCGGGGTGGTGGACACCTTGAGCTTTGGCAGCGAAGCGGGGGCGCTGCCCCCCTTGCAGGCCGCAGCGGACTGCCTGGCCTCCCCTGCCTGGCAGGAAGTGCTGCGCCAGGGGCTGGCAGAGGGTCTCTCCTTCCCGGTGGCCCGGCAGCAGGCTGCTACGGCCCTTCTCGGGGACGCTGCCCGCTGTCTCCAGGGACCCAACAACAATTTAGGGGTAGAGTACCTGCTCGCCCTGCGTGCCTTAGAGAGCCCGCTGCGCCCTCACACCGTCCCTCGCCAGGGGGCGGGGCACGATGAGGGGCCTTCCCCCTCCTCCCCCCATGCCTCTGCCAGCTACCTGCGGGAGAGGATCCTGGCCGGGGACCCCGCCCCCCTCACCCCATACCTCACCGCCCCAGAGGAGGCCACCCTGCGGCAGGATCCCGCCGCGCTGGACTTTGGGCTCCGGGGGGTGCTGGCCCGGCTGCGGACCATGACGGAGGAAGACTGGTCCCGGCTGCCTGACAGCGGGGAGGGGCTGCACCACCGCCTCTTCGCCGCCGCCCAGGCGGCCACGTCCCTGCCCCAGCTCTATGCCCTGGCCAAAACCAAACGCTATCCCCTGGCCCGGATTCGGCGGCTGGTCTTGTGGGCTTTCCTGGGGCTCACAGCCGAGGACCGGCCTGCTGCCCTCCCCTATCTTCGGGTCCTGGGCTTCACCCAGCGGGGGCAGATTCTGCTGCGGCAGATGAAGACCGCCGCCTCCCTGCCCATTCTGGTGAAGCCCGCCCACGCTGCCCGCCTGCCGGAGGAGGCCCGCCGCCTCTTCGCGCTGGAGGCCCGGTGCACCGCCCTCTACGATTTGTGCCGCCAGAAATTTGGCCAAACCTCTGGAAAGAATGAGTATACGCAGAATCCCATCCGTCTTTAACCACCAAAACTACAACCGCACCGGCCCAAACAGGGCCGGTGCGGTTGTTTCTTTCGCAAATAGGTTGTGTTTAGAAGAGGCCTTCGATCCGGCCGTTCTCGTCCACGTCGATCTTCTCGGCGGAGGGGACCTTGGGCAGGCCGGGCATGGTGAGGATGTCCCCGGTGAGGGCCACGATGAACCCCGCCCCGGCGGAGACCTTCAGGTTCCGCACGGTGACGGTGAAGTTCTCCGGCGCGCCCAGCAGCTCGGCGTTGTCGGAGAAGCTGTACTGGGTCTTGGCCATGCAGATGGGGTAGTTGCCATACCCCTCCGCCGTGAGCTGGGCGGCCTGCTTTCTGGCCTTCTTGGTGAGGACCACATCCCTGCCCCGGTAGATCTTGGTGACGATGGTGTGGAGCTTCTCCTCGATGGAGGTGTCCAGGTCGTACACCGGGCGGAAGTCGTGGGGCTGCTCACACAGGCGGACCACTTCCTCGGCCAGGGCGCGGCCGCCCTCGCCTCCCTTGGCCCACACCTCGGAGAGGGCCACGTTCACCCCCAGGGCCTGGCACTTGTCCGCGATGAGGGCCAGCTCCGCCTCGGTGTCCAGGGGGAAGCGGTTGATGGCCACCACGCAGGGCAGGCCAAAGACCTTTGTGACGTTCTCCACGTGGCGCAGGAGGTTGGGCAGGCCCTTTTCCAGGGCGGCCAGGTCCTCCTTGCCCAGGTCCTCCTTGGCCACGCCGCCGTGGTGCTTCAGGGCCCGGACGGTGGCCACCACCACCACCGCGTCGGGGCGGAGGCCGGCCATGCGGCACTTGATGTCCAGGAATTTCTCCGCCCCCAGGTCGGCGCCGAAGCCGGCCTCGGTGACCGCATAGTCCCCCAGTTTCAGGGCCGCCTTGGTGGCCATGATGGAGTTGCAGCCGTGGGCGATGTTGGCAAAGGGGCCCCCGTGGATGAGGGCAGGAGTGCCTTCCAGGGTCTGGACCAGGTTGGGTTTCAGCGCGTCCTTCAGCAGGGCGGTCATGGCCCCGGCGGCCTTCAGATCCCCAGCGGTGACGGGCTTGTCATCGTAGGTGTAGGCCACCACCATGCGGCTCAGCCGCTCCTTCAAATCGGTGATGGAGGTGGCCAGGCAAAGCACCGCCATAACCTCGGAGGCCACGGTGATGTCGAACCCGTCCTCCCGGGGCACGCCCTGCATCCGGCCGCCCAGGCCGTCTACAATGTTGCGTAGCTGGCGGTCGTTCATGTCCACGCAGCGCTTCCAGGTGATCTTCTTCACGTCAATGCCCAGGGAATTGCCCTGCTGGATGTGGTTGTCCAGCATCGCGGCCAGCAGATTATTGGCTGCGCCAATGGCGTGGAAGTCCCCGGTGAAGTGGAGGTTGATGTCCTCCATAGGCACCACCTGGGCATAGCCGCCGCCGGCAGCCCCGCCCTTCAGGCCGAAGACCGGGCCCAGAGAGGGCTCCCGCAGGGCCACCACGGATTTCTTGCCGATCTTTCGCAGGCCGTCGGCCAGGCCCACGGTGGTGGTGGTCTTCCCCTCCCCGGCAGGGGTGGGGGTGATGGCGGTGACCAGGATCAGCTTGCCGTCTGGTCCCTGGTGGTCCTGGAAAAACTTGGTGTCGATCTTGGCTTTGTAGTTGCCGTACTGCTCCAGGTACTCCTCCGCAATGCCGGCCTCCCGGGCGATGTCCCGAATGTGCTGCATGGGGCAGGCCTGGGCGATCTCAATGTCACTCCGCATGGGAATCCTCTCCTTTCTTTTCTGGAAAACTTGGCTGGATCAATGGGCTTACTGGCCGCCGCTGGTGGTGCGGAGGGTGACGTCATGGTAGCCGCCCTCCACAATGCTGGTGGCAGAGACCAGGGTGAGCTTGGCGTTCTGCTGCAGGTCGGGAATGGTGATCACGCCGCAGTTGCACATGGTGGACTTGACCTTGTACAGGCTCTTCTCCACGTTGTCGTGGAGGGAACCGGCGTAGGCCACGTAGGAGTCCACGCCTTCCTCAAAGGCCAGGTCGTTCTTACCACCCAGGTCATAGCGTTGCCAGTTGCGGGCACGGTTAGACCCCTCGCCCCAATATTCCTTCACGTAGGCGCCGTTGACCATGAGTTTGTTGGTGGGGCTCTCGTCGAACCGGGCGAAGTACCGGCCCAGCATTAGGAAGTCGGCCCCCATGGCCAGGGCCAGGGTCATGTGGAAGTCAAAGACGATGCCGCCGTCGGAGCAGATGGGCACATAGACGCCGGTCTCCTTGAAATACTCATCCCGGGCCGCTGCCACCTCGATGAGGGCGGAGGCCTGGCCGCGGCCGATGCCCTTGGTCTCCCGGGTGATGCAGATGGAGCCGCCGCCGATGCCTACCTTCACAAAGTCGGCCCCGGCCCGGGCCAGGAAGCGGAAGCCCTCCCGGTCCACCACGTTGCCGGCACCCACCTTGACGGTGTCGCCGTACTTCTCCCGGATGAAGTCGATGGTCTTTTTCTGCCAGACGGAGTACCCCTCGGAGGAGTCAATGCACAGGATATCGGCCCCGGCCTCCACCAAAGCGGGCACCCGTTCCTCATAGTCCTTGGAGTTGATGCCGGCCCCCACCAGGTAGCGTTTGTCGGCGTCCTGGAGGGCCAGGGGGTGCTCCTTGTGCTCGGAGTAGTCCTTGCGGAAGACGAAGTACATCAGGTGATCCTCGTCGTCCACCACCGGCAGGGCGTTGAGCTTATTGTCCCAAATGATGTCGTTGGCCTCCTTCAAGGTGGTGGAGGCAGGGGCGGTGATGAGCTTTTCCCGGGGGGTCATGAAGTCCCGTACGGGAACGTCGGTGCTCATCCGGGTTACCCGGTAGTCCCGGCTGGTGACCAGCCCCAGGAGCTTGCCGTTGGGGGTGGCATCCTCGGTGATGGCCACGGTGGAGAAGCCGTTCTTCTCCTTCAGGGCCAGCACATCTGCCAGGGTATGGTCCGGGGTGAGGTTGGAGGCGCTGATGACGAAGCCGGCCTTGCTGCTCTTCACCCGGCGGACCATGGCGGCCTCATCGGCGATGGACTGGGAGCCGTAGATGAAGGACAGGCCCCCCTCCTTGGCCAGGGCCACGGCCAGGGTGTCGTTGGACACGGCCTGCATGATGGCGGAGACCAGGGGGATGTTCAGGCTGATGGGGCACTCCTCCTCCCCCTTCCGATACTTCACCAGAGGGGTCTTGAGGGAGACGTTGTCCGGGATGCACTCCTCAGACGTGTAACCCGGCACCAACAGATACTCACTGAAGGTGTGGGAGGGTTCGGGATAGTAATAAGCCATGTGGGGCTCCTCCTTTCGTTCTCACAGGAAATACTCCACCGCCGAGCGGAAGAGCTTCATGTCATAGTCACCGGGGACGTTCTGATACAGGCCGGGGCCGGTGCGTTCGCTGTGGCCCATCTTACCCAGGACCCGCCCGTCGGGAGAGGTGATGCCCTCGATGGCCCAGACGGAGTTGTTGGGGTTAAAGTGGACATCGGCGGTGGGATTGCCTGCCAGGTCCACGTACTGGGTGGCGATCTGCCCGTTGTCTGCCAGCTGCTGGACCAGTTCCTGGGAGGCCAGGAACCGCCCCTCCCCGTGGGAGATGGGCACGGTGTACACCTCCCCGGGCTTGGTGTTCATGAGCCAGGGGGACTTGTTGGAGGCCACCCGGGTGTGTACCAGGCGGGACTGGTGCCGGCCGATGGTGTTGAAGGTGAGGGTGGGGCAATGCTCGTCGGTGTCGACGATCTCCCCGTAGGGCACCAGGCCCAGTTTGATGAGGGCCTGGAAGCCGTTGCAGATGCCCAGCATCAGGCCATCCCGGTTTTTCAGCAGGTCATGGACCTGATCCTTCAGCTTCTCTGCCCGGAAGAAGGAGGTGATGAGCTTGGCCGAGCCGTCGGGCTCGTCGCCGCCGGAGAAGCCGCCGGGGAGGAAGACCATTTGGGCCTGGGCCAGCTTCTGGGCCACCAGGTCCATGGACTGGGCAATGTCCCCTGCGGTGAGGTTCTTGATGACCACGATCTCCGGCACGGCCCCCGCCTGGGCCATGGCCTTGGCGGCGTCATACTCGCAGTTGGTGCCGGGGAAGACGGGGATGAGCACCCGGGGCTGGGGGGCCTTGATGAGGGGTTTCTTCCAGCTGTCGCTCTCGTAAACCAGGGTGGGGATGGTCCCCTCGCCCTGAGGGATGTTGCAGGGGTAGATGGGCTCCAGCTTGCCCTCATAGGCCGCCAGCAGCTCCTGGGCGGTGAGGGTCTGGCCGTTCCAGGTGAGGTCGCCGGTCTCCGTGGTGGTACCCAGGGACAGGCCGATGGTTTCCTTATTATCGGTCAGCTCCAGGATGAAGGAGCCGTAGGCATAGGAGAAGAGCTCGTCCAAGGTGCAGCCGGGGTCAAAGGCCAGGCCGATGCCATTGCCCAGGGACATCTTCAAGATCCCCTCTGCCACCCCGCCATAGCCGGGGGTATAAGCGGCCAAGATCTTGCCCTTCTTCACCAGGCGGTTCACCGTCTGGTAGACCTTTTTCAGGGAGGCTGCCACCGGCAGGCCGTCCGGGCCGTACTCGGGGCAGAGCCACACCACCGGATGGCCGGCCCCCTTGAACTCGGGGGAGAGGATGCGGCTCACCTTGTCGGTGGTCACGGCAAAGGACACCAGGGTGGGGGGGACGTCCAGATCCTCGAAGGAGCCGCTCATGGAGTCCTTGCCGCCGATGGCGGCGATCTCCAGCTCCTTCTGGGCCCGGTAGGCCCCCAGGAGGGCAGCCAAAGGCTGGCCCCAGCGGTGGGGATCCTTCCCCAGCTTCTGGAAGTACTCCTGGAAGCTCAGGTAGGTCTCCTTCAAATCGGCGCCGGTGGCCACCAGTTTGGACACCGACTCGATGACCGCCAGGTAGGCCCCGTGGTAGGGGCTCTTCTCGGTGATATAGGGGTTATAGCCCCAGGCCATCAGGGAGCAGGTGTCGGTCTCCCCTTCCTCCCGGGAGATCTTGTTGACCATGGCCTGGGTGGGGGTGAGCTGATACTTGCCACCGAAGGGCATGAGGACGGTGCCCCGGCCGATGGTGGAGTCAAACCGCTCCGACAGGCCCCGCTTGGAGCAGACGTTCAGGTCCGCTGCCAGATCCAGGTAGCTCTGGCGGAAGTCCTTCACCTGGTCCTTCAGGATGGACTCCGGAGCGGCGGTGATGGCGGTGGTGTGCTTTTCCACCCCGTTGGTGTCCAGGAAGGCGCGGGCGATGTCCACGATGGTGTTGCCGTTCCAGGTCATGGTGAGGCGGCCCTGGTCGGTGACCGTGGCCACCACCGTGGCCTCCAGGTTCTCCTGGTCGGCCAGTTCCATGAACCGGGGGGCGTCCTGGGCTTCCACCACCACGGCCATCCGCTCCTGGGATTCGCTGATGGCAAGCTCGGTGCCGTCCAGGCCCTCGTACTTCTTGGGGACCTGGTTGAGGTCGATGGCCAGGCCCTCGGCCAGCTCGCCGATGGCCACAGAGACCCCGCCGGCGCCGAAGTCGTTGCAGCGCTTAATCAGGCGGGAGGCCTCAGGGTTACGGAAGAGGCGCTGGAGCTTCCGCTCCTCCGGGGCGTTGCCCTTCTGCACCTCCGCCCCGCAGGTCTCCAGGGAGGCGGTGGTGTGGGACTTGGAGGAGCCGGTGGCCCCGCCGCAGCCGTCCCGGCCTGTTCGGCCGCCCAGGAGAATCACCACATCCCCGGGGGCAGGCCGCTCCCGCCGGACGTTGGCGGCAGGGGCAGCGGCGATCACCGCGCCGATCTCCATGCGCTTGGCCGCATAGCCGGGGTGGTAGAGCTCGTCCACCTGGCCGGTGGCCAGGCCGATCTGGTTGCCATAGGAGGAGTACCCCGCAGCCGCCTTGGTGACGATGGTCCGCTGGGGGAGCTTACCGGCCATGGTCTCCTCAATGGGGGTGAGGGGGTTGGCTGCGCCGGTCAGGCGCATGGCGGAGTAGACATAGGACCGGCCGGAGAGGGGGTCCCGGATGGCGCCGCCCACGCAGGTGGCTGCGCCGCCGAAGGGCTCAATCTCCGTGGGGTGGTTGTGGGTTTCGTTCTTAAAGAGGAGGAGCCAATCCTCCTTGCCGTGGTCGGTGTCCACCTTGATCTTCACCGTGCAGGCGTTGACCTCCTCGGACTCGTCCAGGTGGGGCATCTTCCCCTGCTTTTTCAGGTATTTGGCCACAATGGTGCCGATGTCCATGAGGTTCACTGGCTTGGTGCGGCCCAGGCGCTTGCGGGTGTTCAGATAGTCCTCATAGGTCTGCTGGAGGATGGGGCTCTGGAACTCCACGGCATCGATGGTGGTCAGGAAGGTGGTGTGGCGGCAGTGGTCGGACCAATAGGTGTCGATCACCCGCAGCTCAGTGATGGTGGGGTCCCGGTCCTCGGAGCGGAAGTAATCCCGGCAGAAACGCAGGTCGTCCAGGTCCATGGCCAGGCCGTAGTCGGCCACCATGGCGGCCAGGCCCTCCTCGTCCAGGTCCCGGAAGCCGTTGAGGGTGGCCACCGTCTCGGGGATGGCGTAATCCATGGCCAGGGTGTCAAAGGGCTCCAGCGAGGCCTCCCGAGACTCCACGGGGTTGATGAGGTACTTCTTGATGGCAGCCACCTCTTCCGCCGTCAGGTCCCCAGTGAGGTGGTAGACCCGGGCGGAGCGGACCAGGGGGCGCTCCCCCTGGGAAAGGATCTGGATGCACTGGGCGGCAGAGTCCGCCCGCTGGTCAAACTGGCCGGGGAGGTACTCCACGGCAAAGAGGATGCCCCCCTCCGGGAGGGTGTCCGTCACCAGGTCCAGCTGGGGCTCAGACAGGATGGTCCGGACACTGTGGTCAAAGAGCTCCGGCGAGATGTTCTCCACATCGTAGCGGTTGAGCAGCCGCAGCCCCTTCAGGGAGGAGATTCCCAGCAGGGTGCGGATGTCGCTGGCCAGGGCGTCGGCCTCGGCGGTGAGGCCTGGCCGTTTTTCTACATATACCCGATATACCATTTACTTTACCTCTTCCTCCGCCCGCAGTGCACGGGCGCCGATGTCCTTACGGCAGTAGGCGTTCTGGAAGGTGACCCGGGCCCCCTCCTGGTAGGCCTTGTCGATGGCCTCCTTCAGGGTGTTCCCCAGGGCCGTAACCCCCAGGACCCGGCCGCCGGAGGTTTTGAGCACGCCGTCCTCCAGCTTGGCCCCGGCGACGAAGACCTGGGCGTCCAGATCCTCCGGGATAGTGATGGGGAACCCCGTCTCGTACTTCTTGGGATACCCCTCCGAGGCCAGCACCAGGCAGCAGGCGTGCTGGTCCCGGAACTTCACCTCGGTCTCGGCCAGGGTGCCGTTGGCGGTGGCCTCCATGATGGTGAGCAGGTCGCTCTCCAGCAGGGGGAGGACCACCTGGGTCTCCGGGTCGCCGAAACGGCAGTTGTATTCAATGACTTTGGGCCCCTTCTCAGTGAGCATGAGGCCGAAGTAGAGGCACCCCTTGAAGGTGCGCCCCTCGGCGTTCATGGCGCGCATGGTGGGCAGGAAGATGGTGTCCATGCACACCCGGGCGATCTCGTCGGTGTAGTAGGGGTTTGGGGCCACGGTGCCCATGCCGCCGGTGTTGGGGCCGGTGTCCCCATCGCCGATGCGCTTGTGGTCCATGGAGGAGACCATGGGCACCACCACCTTGCCGTCGGTGAAGGAGAGGACCGAGACTTCGGGCCCGGTGAGAAACTCCTCGATGACGATGTGGCTGCCGCTCTCCCCGAAGACCTTGTCCTCCATGCAGGCACGGACGGCGTCCTCCGCCTCCTGCCGGGTCATGGCCACGGTGACCCCCTTGCCCAGGGCCAGGCCGTCGGCCTTGACCACTGTGGGGATGGGGGCGGTTTTCAGGTACTCCAAGGCCCGGTCCATGTCGTCAAAGACCTGGTACTGGGCCGTGGGGATGTGATACTTCTTCATAAGGTCCTTGGAGAAGACCTTGCTCCCCTCCAGGATGGCGGCATCCTTGTTGGGGCCAAAGCAGGGGATGCCCACGGCCTCCAGCTTGTCCACCGCCCCCAGGACCAGGGGATCGTCGGGGGCCACCACGGCAAAGTCGATGGCGTTGTCCTGGGCAAAGGCGGTGATGGCGTCCAGATCCTTGGCCCCGATGCCGGTGCAGATGGCGTCGGCGGCCATGCCGCCGTTGCCGGGGGCGGCATAGATCTGGGTGACCCGGGGGCTCTTCTTCAGGCTCTTGATGATGGCGTGCTCCCGGCCGCCGCCGCCCACAACGAGAATGTTCATGGGAATGTCCTCCTTTGCTCAGTGGTGGAACAGGCGCATGCCGGTGAAGGCCATGACCATGTTGTAGCGGTTGGCGGTGTCGATGACGTTGTCATCCCGGATGGAGCCGCCGGGCTCCACGATGTAGCTTACGCCGGACTTCCTCGCCCGCTCCACGTTGTCCCCGAAGGGGAAGAAGGCGTCGGAGCCCACGGTGACCCCGGTCTGGGTGGCGATCCAGTCCTTCTTCTCCTGGGCCGTGAGGGGCTCCGGACGGACTTTGAACACGGCCTGCCAGGCCCCATCCCGGAGGACGTCCTCATACTCATCGGAGAGGTAGACGTCGATGGCATTGTCCCGGTCGGGCCGGCGGATGCCGTCCACGAACTGGAGTCCCAAAGCCTTGGGATGCTGGCGGAGGTACCAGTTGTCCGCCTTGTTCCCTGCCAGGCGGGTGCAGTGGATGCGGCTCTGCTGGCCGGCACCCACGCCGATGGCCTGGCCGTTCTTTACATAGCACACGGAGTTGGACTGGGTGTATTTGAGGGTGATGAGGGCCACGATCATATCGATCTTGGCCTCCTTGGGCAGGTCCTGGTTCTCGGTGACTAGGTTGTTCAGCAGGGACTCGTCAATCTGAAAGTTGTTCCGGCCCTGCTCAAAGGTGATGCCAAAGACATCCTTGTGCTCCTGGGGGGCGGGGATGTAGTTGGGGTCGATCTTCACCACGTTATAGTTGCCCTTCTTCTTGCTCTTGAGGATCTCTAGGGCCTCGGGGGTGTAGTCCGGGGCGATGATGCCGTCGGAGACCTCGTGCTTGAGGTAGGCGGCGGTGGCGGCATCGCAGGTGTCGCTGAGGGCCGCCCAGTCGCCGTAGGAGCACAGCCGGTCCGCCCCCCGGGCCCGGATATAGGCGCAGGCGATGGGGCTGAGCTCGGCGGCAGGGTCCACAAAGTAGATGGCCTTGTCCGTCTCGCTCAGGGGCAGGCCCACGGCAGCCCCCGCGGGGGAGACGTGCTTGAAGGAGGCCGCGGCAGGCAGGCCGGTGGCCTCCTTAAGCTCCTTCACCAGCTGCCAGGAATTCAGGGCGTCCAGGAAGTTAATGTACCCCGGCTTGCCGTTGAGGACCTCCAGGGGCAGGTCACCCCCGCCCTGGAGGAAGATGCGGGCAGGCTTCTGGTTGGGGTTACAACCGTATTTCAGTTCCAGTTCGTTCATGGGATTCTCCCTCTCCTCTCACTGATATTTGTTCACGATGCGCTCTTCCCACGTCCCCGTGGCCAGGTCGGTGTAGCGGACGTAGAGGGAGATCTTGTTGGCTTCGTTGAGGTTGGACCAGAGTAGGTTCACGCAGTCCTCCAGAGTGTCCGGAATGGCCACCCGCTCGGGTTCCCCCTGGAAGGTGGGGATGGGGTTGCCGTCGGTGACGTAGGTATGGAGGAAATGGCCCACCCCGGCCAGGCCCGGGTAGGCAAAGGTGTACCGGGCGCAGGCGGTGCCTTCGGCATCGGCGCTCTTCAGGATGGAGAGCTTGTAGCTGCCATCCGGGGAGAGCAGGCCGGAGATCCGGGGGGTCCAGTTGGGCCCGTCGGGCTCAAAGGCCCGGGTGGACAGGGCCTGTTCAAAGGGAAGGCCCTGCTCCAGGAAGTCCCGGATGGTGTCGGTCTGGTCCCCGTTGGTGACGATGAGGCCCCGGCCCATCTGCCGGACGGGGTGGTAGATGATGAGGCTGGGGTCAGCCAGCTTCGCCGGGTCATAGGCCTGGGTGCGGATGCCGTCGGGCTCCTTCACGAAGACCCGGTTGCGGCTGTTCTCGCTGCGGCCCATGATGAAGTAGGCCGCCACCGACTGCTTCCCGTCGGCGGTCTTTCCCAGAACAATGCCCCGGCCGGGGTAGGGGTTCCCTGCCAGCAGGGCTGCCAGGTCGTGGGTTTCATAGACGTTCATTGGTCCTTCTCCCTCCTGATCTCTTCCGATATCATCTGGGTGGCCTGGGGCAGGAGGATCCACTCCGCCTGCTCCATCACCCGTCGCTGCAGCACTTCCGGGGTGTCCCCAGGCAGCACCTCCACCGCCTTTTGGAGGAGGATCTCTCCCCCGTCAGGCACTTCGTTGACGAAGTGGACGGTGGCGCCGGTGACCTTCACCCCATAGGCCAGGGCGGCCTCGTGAACCTTCAGCCCATAGTATCCCTTCCCGCAGAAGGAGGGGATCAGAGAGGGGTGGACGTTGAGGATCCGCCGGGGCCAGCGGCTGGTAAAGTCTTCACTGAGAATGCTCATAAACCCTGCCAGGACGATGAGCTCCACCTCGTGGTCCGCCAGCGCCCGGGAGATGGCGGTCTCAAAGGCCGCCTGGCTGCCCAGTTCCTTCCGGCTGCACACCACCGCGGGGACCCCTGCCTGGGCCGCCCGGGTGAGGGCATAGGCCTTGGCGTTGCTGGCAATCACCAGGACGATCTCTCCGTCGGTGAGCAAGCCGCTCTGCTGGGCATCCAGCAGCGCTTGAAGGTTGGTGCCCCCGCCGGAGACCAGCACGGCGATTTTTGTCTTTACCATAGGATCACGCCCTCGTCCCCGGGCACGATCTCACCCAGGCGCACGGGGGTCTCCCCGGCGGCCTGGAGGGCAGCCATGGCCTGGTCGGCCTCCTCTTTGGCCACCACCACGGTCATGCCGATGCCCATGTTGAAGGTGTTGAACATCTCCCGCCGGGGGATGTTCCCCTTGGCCTGGATGAGGTCAAAGATGGGCAGGACGGGGACGTCAGCTTCCTTGATCTTGGCGGTCATCCCCTGGGGCAGGCTGCGGGGGATGTTCTCATAGAAGCCCCCGCCGGTGATGTGGGAGACCGACTTAATGGTCACCTTTTCCATGAGGGCCAGGATGCTCTTCACATAGATCCGGGTGGGGGTGAGAAGGGTCTCCCCCAGGCTCTTGCCCCCCAAGGCCTCCACGGGAGCCTTCAGGTCGGTGTGCTCCACGTCCAACACCTTGCGCACCAGGGAGAACCCATTGGAGTGCACCCCGGAGGAGGGCAGGCCCAGGATCACGTCCCCGGGCTGGATCTTGGTCTTGTCAAAGACTTTGGCCTTATCCACTACGCCCACGGAGAAGCCTGCCAGGTCGTACTCGTCCACGGGGTAGAACCCGGGCATCTCGGCGGTCTCCCCGCCGATGAGGGCGGCCCCGGACTGCACGCACCCCTCGGCCACGCCGGAGACGATCTGGGCGATCTTCTCCGGCACGTTTTTCCCGCAGGCGATGTAGTCCAGGAAGAACAGGGGCTTGGCCCCCACGCAGATGATGTCGTTGACGCACATGGCCACGCAGTCGATGCCCACGGTGTCGTGTTGGTCCATGAGGAAGGCCAGCTTCAGCTTGGTGCCCACCCCGTCGGTGCCGGAGACCAGAACGGGGTGGGTGATCCCCGCCAGGTCCAGTTCAAACAGCCCGCCGAAGCCGCCGATGTCCGACAGGGCGCCGGCGGTCATGGTCTTGGCAATGTGGGTCTTCATGAGCTCCACCGCTTTGTACCCGGCGGTGATGTCCACCCCGGCGGCGGCGTAGCTGTCGGATCTCGATTGCTGATTCATGACACTCATTCCTTTCCGTTCCAGCAGTAGGTGCAGACCTTGCAGGGGTCCAGGCCGATGGCCTGGAGGAGCTTGTCCAGGGACTGGTACCCCAGGGAGGTGAAGTGGAGTTTTTCACAGATGGCCTCCCGGAGCTTTCTCCCCCGCTCCGTGCTGGGGTCGCTGTATTCCTCCAGATGCTTGTCCCCCTCTTCCCCTTCCAGCTCGTAGACGGTGCGCCGGGCGATGAGCTCCATGGGGGAGCGGCTAGTGGAGAAGTTCAGGAACTTGCAGCCGTACATGATGGGGGGGCAGGCCGAGCGGATGTGGACCTCCTTGGCGCCGTTGGCGTAGAGGAACTCCACCGTCTCCCGCAGCTGGGTGCCCCGGACGATGCTGTCGTCCACGAAGAGGAGCTTCTTGCCCTCGATGAGCTCGTGGACGGGGATCTGCTTCATCTTGGCCACCCGGTCCCGCTCCTTCTGGTTGGTGGGCATGAAGCTGCGGGGCCAGGTGGGGGTGTACTTGATGAACGGCCGGGCAAAGGGGATGCCGCTCTCGTTGGCGTAGCCGATGGCGTGGGGGGTGCCGGAGTCGGGGACGCCGCTGACGTAGTCGATGTCCTGGGCGGTGCCCTCCTCCCGGTCGGTCTTGGCCAGCAGGGCGCCGTTGCGGTTGCGCATGACCTCCACGTTGACCCCCTCGTAGTTGGAGTTGGGGTAGCCGTAATAGGTCCACAGGAAGGCGCAGATCCGCATCTCCTTCTCCGGGGGAAGGAGGGTCTCCCACCCGGACTCGGTGATCTTCACCACCTCCGCCGGGCCCAGTTCATAGGCGTCGTGGTAACCCATCTTCTGGTAGGCGAAGGACTCAAAAGCCACGCAGCAGCCCTCGTCATCCTGGCCGATGTGGATGGGCAGGCGGCCAAACTTGTCCCGGCCGGCGATGAGACAGTCGGGGGTCATGATGAGGACGGAAACCGTCCCCTCCACCACCTCTTGGGCATAGCGGATGCCCTCGGCGATGGTGGGCCGCTGGCTGATAAGGGTGGCCACCAGTTCGTTGGAGTTCACCCGGCCGCCGCTCATGGCCTCGAAGTGGCCGTCGGCATCGTCCAGCAGCTGCTGGATGAGCTGGTCCTCGTTCTTAATGACCCCCACCACGCAGATGGCATAGGTGCCGTGGACGGAGCGCACCAACAGAGGCTGAGGATCGGTGTCACTGATGCTGCCGATGCAGCGCTTGCCCACCATCTCCCCCACCGTCCGGTCAAACTTGGTGCGGAAGGGGGCGTTCTCGATGTTATGGATCTCCCGCTGGAACCCCAGTTCCGGGTCCCAGGCGGCCATGCCGCCCCGGCGGGTACCTAAGTGGGAGTGATAGTCTGTGCCAAAATAGACGTCTAACACCACGTCACGGTTGGAAATGGCACCACAAAAACCACCCATGGTTCATCCCTCCTTTTTCAGTGTTCCGCGTTAAACGCTTCCTCTACTTTGGCATTCTTCTCCAGCACCTTTTGGGACTCTGCGGCTCTGGCCTTGCGGAGTTTGTCCGCCAGGTCCGCATCGGAGACTGCCAGAATCTGGATGGCCAGGAGGGCAGCATTGGCAGCCCCATCGATGGCCACAGTGGCTACCGGAATGCCCGTGGGCATTTGAACGGTGGAGAGCAGTGCATCCAGCCCATCCAGGGTGGAGGACTTCACCGGGATGCCAATCACCGGCAGCACGGTGTTGGCGGCCAGCGCACCGGCCAGGTGGGCTGCCTTGCCTGCGGCAGCGATGATCACGCCGAACCCCTTTTCCTGGGCAGTCCGGGCAAAGGTACCGGCCTGCTCCGGCGTGCGGTGGGCGGAGTAGACATGCACCTCGTAGGGCACCCCGTACTCCTTCAGTTTATCCATGGCTTTTTCCACGACGGGCAGGTCGCTGTCACTGCCCATGATGACACCTACTTTTTTCATAAAAACCATCCTCTCTGATCCTCGTGGGCCGACACCATTCGCCACAGTAATACGAAAAAAAGACAGTCCAATTCCCTTCTTGTGAAAATTGAACTGCCCAGACGGTCGGCCACAATGATGCTTTTTGCTCCCTGTGGTTGGTCCACTTCCGTCAGTCACAAAAAGTTCTCGATTGTACGTTTGTCATTATACTATAGCCGGTTCTGTTTCGCAAGCGATATCCGAAAAGAAACTGCAAAAGAACCCAGCAGGGGCACCCCCTCCCCTTCCCCAAAACCAGACAACACCGCGGGGCATTTGGCATTGCCCCGCGGTGAAATCATGTCCCGTGTGAAAGATTATTGTTTGCTCTCTTCTTCGATTTTCTTGGCCTCTGCTTTGTTGGCAAAGTGCCGCTTCGTTTCCCGAACCACTACGCCGGACAAGGCGATCACGGCAATCAAGTTCGGGATGGCCATGAGGCCGTTGAGGGTGTCGGCGATGTCCCAGGCCAGACCCAGGTCCATCGTGGCGCCCACCACAATGATGATGATGAAAATGATCTGGTAGGGCCGGATCGCCTTGGAGCCAAAGATGAACTCGCAGGCCCGGGTGCCGTACAGAGCCCAGCCCAGCACCGTGGAGTAGGCGAACAGCGCCAAGCCCACAGCAATCAGCAGAGAACCGAACTGGTCACCGAAAACGGTGCCGAAGGCGGCCACGTTCAGGCCGGTGTCGCCTTCTGTACCATAGTTCAGGTCCAGGCCCGCGCCCTTCGCAGCGCAGAGGATGGTCAGACCGGACAGGGTGCAGATGATGATGGTGTCCACGAAGACCTCGAAGATGCCGTACACGCCCTGCTTGACGGGGTCAGTCTCAGAGGTGGTGGCATGGGCCATAGGCGCAGAGCCCAGGCCGGCCTCGTTGGAGAACACGCCCCGCTTCACGCCCCAGGTGATACACAGAATCATGGAACCACAGGCACCGCCAGTGACGCCAGCAGGGGAGAAGGCGCCGGTAAAGATGTCATGGAACACGGCAGGCAGGGTGTCGGCGTAGTAGATCACCACGATGAGGCAGCAAACGATGTAGATCAGAGCCATCACGGGGACCAGGCGCTCGGTGACGGCGCCCAGACGCTTGATGCCGCCAAAGAGGACCACGGCAGTGAGCACAGCTAGGGCGATGCCCAGTACCAGGTTCACAATGCTTTGGGACTCCTCGCTGAAGCCGGGGTTGAAGGCCACGATCACGTCGTTGACGGAGGTGACGATGTTGCCCACCTGCACGGCGTTGCCGATGCCGAAGGCTGCCAGGGCGGCGAAGATACTGAACAGAATGCCCAGCCACTTCCAGTTCTTGCCCAGGCCGTTTTTGATGTAGTACATGGGGCCGCCCACCCAGTCGCCGTGCTTGTTCCGCTCACGGAACTTCACGGCCAGGGTAACTTCGGCGTACTTGGTACACATACCGATGAGGGCAGTGATCCACAGCCAGAAGATGGCGCCTGGGCCGCCCAGGGTGACGGCGGTGGTGATACCGGCGATGTTGCCGGTGCCCACGGTGCCTGCCAGGGCGGTAGACATGGCCTGGAAGGGGGTCATCTCACCCTTACCGGCCTTGGTCTTGTGGAAGATCTTGCCGATGGTGTTCTTCATGGCGTAGCCGAACTTGCGGAACTGCACGCCACGGGTACGCAGCGTCATCAGGATGCCGGTGCCCACCAACAGGAACAGCATGGGAACGCCCCATACAAATCCGTTGATCGCACTGTTGATGGTTTCAATCAATGCCATGCGTATCTCTCCTTCTTTCTCAAATTTCTCTTCACTCGGGGGTTGGAATACCGCCAGCCAGAGAAAACAATCGGAGCGCCGCAGAGGATTGCAGCGCTCCTGTCAAAAGCAGAAATGGGACGGGTGCGTAGGGGAGTGTCCTGTCAGTCTGTCCTTTTGCCTGAGAGTGTCGCGTTGCGTCTCGCCCCTTCGGCCCCCGTATGAACGGGCGTCTCCAGATTGCCATCGCTTGTGGGAGGTTCCCACTGCCCATGCCCTTCAAACGAAATGCACAGCAACAGTCGAACTTCCACACTTCTGTCTAACGGTATTCGGTTGACAGGCCTTATTTTACTCCCATTCTTCCCAAAAAGCAAGGTCTCTGCCGTATCTTTTCCGGGGAAACCGTGAAAAAGATACGGCGCTCGCAGGAAAACCCATCATTTTATGGTTCTATTAAGGCATTTTTGATGGCAAAGGCTTCATTTATTTTGTCAACAATCCCAGCTGCTGTCAGGCCATAAGCCTCCAGAACTTGCTGGGCCGCACCGGAGCGGCCAAAGACATCCTCCACCCCGTGGCGGATCACCGGCACCGGACAGGTGGTGGAAAGGTACTCGGCCACTGCACTGCCCAGGCCGCCCAGGACATTGGCCTCCTCCGTGGTCACAATGCAGCCGGTTTCCCGGGCCGCAGTCAAAAGGATTTCCGTATCCAGCGGTTTGATGGTATGCATGTCGATCACCCGGACAGAGATCCCCTCCTGCTCCAGCTGCTCTGCTGCCTGAAGGGCCATCTGCACCATCATGCCCACGGCCACCACTGTGACGTCGCTGCCCTCCCGCAAGAGTACGCCTTTCCCGATTTCAAAGCGGTAATCAGGGATTTGATCGGTGACGGTCTCCACCGCCAGGCGGCCCAGCCGCATGTAGGCAGGGCCGTCATAGGCCAGCAAAGCCTGGACGGCTTGGCGCATCTCATGGCCATCACAGGGGCACAGGACAGTCATGTTGGGGATGGCCCGCATGATGGCCAGGTCCTCAATGCACTGGTGGGTGGCACCGTCCTCCCCCACAGACAGGCCGCCGTGGGAGCCCACCACCTTGACATTCAGCCCGGGATAGGCCACGCTGTTGCGCACCTGCTCCCAAGCCCGGCCAGCAGCAAACATGGCAAAGGAGTTCACGAAGGGTTTCTTCCCGCAGGTAGCCAGGCCTGCGGCCACACCAACCATGTTGGCCTCTGCAATGCCCATGTCAAAGAACCGGTCCGGGTGGGCTGTTCCAAAATCTTTGGTCATGGTGGAGCCAGACAGGTCGGCATCCAAGACCACCAGGTTGGGTTCCTGGTCGGCAAACTCTACCAGCGCCTTGCCATAGGCGGCACGGGTTGCAATCTTTTCGGCCATGTTACTTCCCCTCCTTTTCTGCCAGGGCGGCGACCAGCTCCTGGCGGGCTTGTTCATACTGCTCTGCATTGGGGGCCTTGCCGTGCCAGCCCGCCTGGTTCTCCATGAAGGAGACCCCCTTGCCTTTCACCGTCTTGGCCAGAAGCATGGTGGGCACACCCTTACAGTCTTTGGCCTGGGCAAAGGAGGCGGACAGTGCCTCCATATCGTGGCCGTCCACGGGAATCACGTTCCAGCCAAAGGCCTGAAGTTTCTGGTCCAGGGGCTCGGTGGGCATCACGTCGGCGGTCTTGCCGTCAATCTGCAGGCCGTTGACGTCGATGACGGCACAGAGGTTGTCCAGCTTATACTTGGCGGCACTCATAAAGGCCTCCCACACCTGGCCTTCCTCCACTTCACCGTCTCCCAGGACCGCATAGACCCGGTAATCCTTCTGGTCCATTTTACCGGCTAAAGCCATTCCCACTGCTGCGGAGATCCCCTGCCCCAGGGAGCCCGTGGACATATCCACACCCTTCACATGCTGCATCTCCGCATGCCCGGATAGGTGGCCCTGGATGCTGCGGAACAGGTCCAATGCCTCCTCCGGGAAATAGCCTCGCTGGGCCAGGATCGGGTACAGCGCCGGGGTGCAGTGGCCCTTGGACAGGACGAAACGGTCCCGGTTGGGGTCTGCGGGGTTGTTCGGGTCCACGTGCATCACATCGAAGTACAAAACGGTAAGGATGTCCATGGCCGAGAACGAGCCGCCCAGATGCCCGGACGCGCAGTGATAGACCATGTCCAGCCCCAGAAGCCGTCCCTTGGCCGCAACGGCTTCCAGTGTGCGCAGATCTGTGTTCATATTGTTCCTCCTCCAACAAACCGCGTGAATCTACAATCAGGTACAGTGTAACACGGAAATTTTCTCCGGTCAATTCGCATTCTTACCTTGCATTTGCAGGGAATTTCCTCTATAATACACAAAGTTGCTATTCCTGTCTGCAGGCCATGCCAAAGCAGCAGAGATAGCCCTCCGATCCGGGTGTAGCGAAGGTGGTATCGCGCTTGATTTGGGTTCAAGAGACCGGGCGTTCGAGTCGCCCCACTCGGACCAAAAAAACGCAGACTGCATCAATGCAGTCTGCGTTTTTCCATGTTCTAGGGGCTTGGCATCCTGGACCATGCACCACTTACAGGATACCTGCAAGGGCCATTTTGAACCCGGAAAGCGCCTGGGCATAGCTTTGATGGTTTTTCCCAATTTTCTGGGGGTCATAGTCACACATGCTGAAAATGCCGGAATAGTAGGCCACAATCTCCTCCAGATGGTTCTGGAGGAAGGCCATCGGAGGCTGCCTCCACACAATTTCGTGCTGACCATGGGTCACTTTGTTTTCCATCAGGGCCTGCATCCCGTACACCAGAGGCATAATAAACCCCTCTGGGTTTAAGGTTTCGACCTTTTTCCCACCGAACGGTGTTCTTTTATCCTTCCGCTTCTCATTTAAGGTTTTGACCGCTGTAATGCGCCCATAGAGTCCCCCTGCTGCATTGTAGCAGGCGGGAAACCGTTCATAAATATAGTCGTACAGCACAGGCAGTTCCACCGCAATTTGAAAGGCAGAGGTGACCTCCCTGTTGTTCAGCACATGCTTATAGCCCTCCCCGCTCTCTGTGGTCACCGAAGAGGAACTCATCAGTTTTTCAAACTGCTTTAAGCACACCCCTTTGTTTTTATAGATGCTTTGCGGGGGAACCGGTTCCATGGTCCTCCCGTTTTGATCCTTGACGGAGGTCATCAAACCCAGCGGGATCCACGCCAGTGCCACGATATCCTGCGCTTTGATGTCCCCGCCGTCGTTGGTTTTCCACGCGATCCGGCTGCTCACTGCGGGGTTGCGGGCATCCATCAATTCCTTCAGAACATCGAAATACCCCAGCTGGTTGGCTTTATCTGAAACTTGCAGCTGTACATTGTTGTTTCTGGCGGCACAAATCTCCAGGAGTTCCCCCTTAAAACTCTCTACGCAGGCCAGGTCGTTGGGGTTGCGGGGGACCAGCAGTTCTACAGGCACATAAAAATGCAGTGCCCCGTGGTCGGGGTCCTTTTTCAAGGCCGCCAGGTAGGTCTCTACCTCACCGCGATGCTGCTGCCACAATGTTTTAAAATCCCGCCACGTCTTGGGCCCTTTGGGAAAAACGCCGCCGGTAAACTCCATGGCATTTTGCAAAATGTACAGGCCAATGGCCAGCGTGTTATGCCCCCCATCTAAGATCCCTTCAATGGAAGGGTTGCTCGGTGTGATCTTCACCCGGTTTCTCTCCAAGCGCTCATACTGGGAGGCCGCCAGCAACACCCCTTTGGTTTTAAAGGGGAAGGTGGCGGGATCCGTTTCGATGGAATCTTGGATGGCCGCAGTGACCGGCCCCGTCCTCGAGGCACGGGGGTTGGCCTCTAGATCCAAATGATCGATGACAGGCACCAGATATTTAGCCATTACAAGGCCAACGATTTTTGTGATCTCCCCCACGGTCTGGTCATTGGAAAAATCAAACTTCACGATGATTGCGTCTTGCTTTGGAACCATACTTTGTCTCCTCCCGTTTCGGTGGGGTCCTGGAGGCAAAAACGGACCAACCCTCGTTGGTCCGTAGAAATACAGTCTATGACGATATTGCGCCTCATTTCCAGAACCTATCCAGGTACATTGGCTTCCGCCCACTATCCAGCAGGCAAGGTCATCATAGCAGACCCTGGATGCGCTGTCAAGGTCGGCCTGATTGCGCCCCTTTTGCCCTGCCCGTCAGAACAACTGACCAGGCAGGGTTTCCTTCTTCTTCGGGGGAAAAGCTTGGTCGAAGCGTTCCACCGCTTCCTCCTCTACAAAGTACCCTTTCGGCGTATGGTACACCCCTGCACAGCCCTCCAGATAGCCTTCTACCAGCTCCTTACACAGGAAATAGGGGGCTGGATCCTCCGCCGGGGTCCCCTGGCAGCGGATCCCCTGGGCACTGGCCGCTGCAAACCCGAAACGGCCATAATACGTAGGGTTTCCCTCGATGCACAGGGCCCCTGCGCCCATCTGCTTGGCCCACTCCATGGAGGCCTCCAGTAACTGCGCACCATATCCCTGCCCCTGAAAGTCAGGGTGGATACTGATGGGGCCAAAGGTCATCACCGGAAGGATGCGGCCATCCACGGTATGCAGCTGGGCCCGCATATAGAGGACGTGCCCAATCAGCTGCCCCTCCCTTTCCAGCACAAGATCCAGTTCTGGAACAAAGGCGGGATCGTCCCGGAGGACGTGCACCACATAGTGCTCCATGCACCCCGGGCGATACACATTCCAAAAGGCCTCCCGGGTTAGCCGCTCCACGGCGGCATAGTCCGCCGGCCGTTCCCGGCGAATGGTTCCCTTACTTTTCTGCATCATACGCTCCCTTCTACCGCCTTTTTAGGGCGACAACACATCCGGAATTTGCAGGGCCCGCAGGCCCGCCCAGTCTCGCAAGTGGTACCCTTCCGGTGTTTTTTCCACCAGCCCCTCCCGCTGAAAGGCCGCCAGCACCGACAGGAGGTGGCGGTAACTCACCCCCAGGTAGGCTGCGGCCTGGGCATGGGGCTCCCGATACACCCCCTGGTGCTGGGTGTTCAGCAGGAAGGTGGCCAACCGGTTTTTCAGGGGATAGTTTTGGTTCCGCACCGCTGCCGCCGTCACCCGTACGGCTTTCTCGTTGGATGCCACGCACAGCGCCCGAAGGAACACCGGGTCAGCCAGCATCTTCTCCCGGCAATGCTCCCATTGGATCACCCAGCCCTGGCATTCCGTCTGCGCGGTCACCTCGCTGCTCATCTCCTGCACCCCCAACAGCTCCATTTCCCCCAAAAAGCAGGGGCCCTGGGCGAAATCCAGGATGGTCACCGCCCCGTTTTCCAAACTGGTGGTGCACTTGGCCCGGCCCTCCACCAGATAGACCAGCTGGGTGAGCTCCTCCCACGGGGGGAAAATCACCCCACCGCTGGGATAGACCTGCCACTGCGCATAGGGGGAGATGTCAAAAGAGAACAAATCTTTCAGGGGTTTTCCCTCCATCTTTGTCCCTCCTCTGTGAGATTTCTCCTATTACTTTACCACAGATCTCCCGTAAAATGAAGACAATCTCAGAATCTGAGGAGGTCTTCTATGCCTGATCTCTCTTTTTTCGCCATACAGGCTTTGGGGTTGGTTCCCTCCATCCTCTGCTTTACCTCCCTGCAAAGCGGAAGCCGAAGCCGAATCCTTCGATTGCAGATGGTCTGCTGCGTCATGTGGGCCGGCCACTACGGTTTGCTAGGGGCTTACACCGCAGTGCTCACCAATGCCGTTGGGCTCTTTCGGGCAATACTCTGCTATCATAACGACCGCCCCTGGGCCAAGCACAAAGGCTGGGTGGTCCTGCTGCTAGGGCTCTACCTGGGCAGCGCCCTGCTCACCTGGGATGGGTTCTACTGCCTGCTCCCCTGCTTCTCCATGTGCTGCACCACCCTGGCTTTGTGGACCCACAACATGGCCCGAACCCGGCTGCTTTTCCTGGTGAACTCGCCCCCCATGCTGGCCTATGATCTGCTCACTGGCGCCTATGGCTGTGCCGCCGTGGAAGTGTGTGCCTTTATTTCCTTCTGCATTGCCGTGTACCGCTTTGACCTGCGTAAGCAGAAAACCCCCGCCACCCACTGACTCTCTGTGCCAAAGCGCCCCCGTCGGACCGCGACGGGGGCGTCTCTGGTTATATGCAGAGAAAAAAGACCCAGCTGATTGCTCAGCTGGGTCTTTTGCAGTCTCTAATGGACCTTGCCCGAAGGCAAAGAAGCCGTCAATTAGTGACGCTTGCCGGACATGATGGCGCCGGAGATAACCATCTTCTGGACCTGGTTGGTGCCCTCGAAGATGCAGTAAGCCTTGATGTCGCGGAAGCACTTCTCAACGCAGTCTTCCTTCATGTAGCCCTTGCCGCCCATCAGCTGGATAGCGTCGGTGCAGACTTCCATAGCGGACTGGGTAGCGAACATCTTAGCCATAGCAGCCTCGGTGGAGAAGGGCAGGCCCTTGCTCTGCAGGTCGTTGGCGTGGGAGACCAGGCAACGGGAAGCCTCGATCTTGGTGGCCATGTCGGCGATCATCCACTGGATGCCCTGACGCTTAGCAACAGGAGCACCGAAGGTGACTCTCTCCTTCACGAAGGCAATGGCCTCGTCCAGAGCGCGGCGAGCGATACCAACAGCCAGAGCGCCCACGCAAGCACGGGACTTGTCCAGGGTCTTCATAGCGAAGCTGAAGCCCTTGCCCAGGCCAGCCTCACCACCAACCAGGTTGGAAGCGGGAACGCGGACGTTCTCGAACTTCAGGGAGCAGGTGGAGATGGTACGGAAGCCGCTCTTGTCCTCATACTTGGTGACAGAGAAGCCGGGGACGCTGGTGGGAACCATGAAAGCGGAGATGCCCTTGGCACCAGCGGTGGGATCGGTAGCAGCGAACACGCAGACGATGTCGGCCTCGCCGCCGTTGGTGATGAAGCACTTCTCACCGTTGATGACCCACTCGTCGCCGTCCTTAACAGCAGTGGTCAGAACGTTGGAAGCGTCGGAACCGGACTGGGGCTCGGTCAGAGCGAAAGCAGCATAGCCCTTGCCGTTCAGGATGTGCTCGGAGAAGTACTTCACCTGCTCGGGGGTACCACCGATCAGGATGGGCTTCAGAGCCAGGTTGGTGGTCTGCATGACGGAAGCGAAGTTGCCGTCATAGTAGCCCATCTCTTCGTACATAACCTCAGCGGTAGCCAGGTCGACCTTGTTGCCGCCGTACTCCTTGGGGATCTCGAAGGAGTTCAGGCCCAGCTTGAAAGCCTTAGCATAGGGCTCGAAGGGGATGGCCTTGGAGGGATCCACAACCTTGTCCCACTCCAGCATGATGGGCTCGATTTCCTTCTTGCAGAAATCGCCAATCACTTCTACCCAATGCTTCTGTTCTTCAGTCAGTAACCGCATGATAATCTACCTCCATAATAAATTAAGTTTCGCTGACAAAGATCGCCCGCTCTGGTAGCAGAGCAAGCTAAAACACTGCCCGTTTCCGAAGGGTCTTCAGAGCGGGGCAATTGTTCTCATAAATATGACCAAGGATCCTGCCTTGGGACGGAAAAATCCGGCCTTTGCCCGCAGTTCTCCCGTCACAGAATCACTCATTTACATCCCTAATCATACTGCCTAATTTCAACAAAATAAATCGGACTGATTAACTAACTTCCCACTTTTTATACTACATTTTTCTAGTACATGCAGTTTTCCCTGCAGGGATGGGTTAGAAGCGATAATCCTGGTCTGCCAGGGGCTGAATCACCCGGCGATGAGCCCGCCGGAGGTAGTACAGCGCCAGCAGCCCTGCCAGGACCTCCGCAATGGGAAAGGACCACCAGACCATGTTCAGTTCCCCAGTCAAAGACAGGGCATAGGCCAGCGGAAGGACCAGGATCAGCTGCCGGAACACCGAGATGGACATGCTGAGAAGCCCTTTCCCCAAAGCCTGAAACACCGAAGAGGCCACGATGGTGAACCCGCCAATGAGAAAACACAGGCTCAAAATCCGCAGGGCAGGTACGCCAATGGCCAGCATCTCCGGGGATGCCTGGAAGATGCCCAGCAGCTGGGCCGGAAAAATCTGAAACAGCACCACCGCAACCACCATGATAAGGGTGGCATAGCGGATGGCCAGCTTGATGGTCTCCATAATACGGTCTGGCTTTCGCGCGCCATAGTTGTAGGCGATGATGGGCACCATACCGTTGTTCATCCCGATGATGGGCAGGAAGGCAAAGCCTTGGAGCTTAAAGTACACGCCATACACCGCTGTCGCCGTCTCAGAAAAGACCACCAAGATCTGGTTGAGCCCGAAGATCAGCAAGGAAGAGACCGTCTGTAGGAGAATAGACGGAATCCCCACCCCATAAATCCGGGCAATCACCGGCTTGCTGGGACGCAGGTAGGTCCAAGCGAAACGGATCTCTGGATTTTTCCGCAGGTTGTAGTAAAGGCCCAAGATTGTGCCTGCCACCTGGCTAATCACGGTAGCCAACGCCGCACCGGCCACGCCCATGGCGGGGCAGCCCAGCAGGCCAAAGATCATAATGGGGTCCAGAACAATGTTCAGCCCCGCCCCCACCAACTGGATGACCATACTATAGAAGGTCTTGCCGGTGGATTGGAGCAGCCGGGACAGGAGCACCTGCCCAAAACAACCCACAGAGAGGACCATGATGACGGACAAATAGTCCACCCCATAGGCGATAATTTCCGGGTCATCCACCTGGACCGCAAAGTACAGCCGGGACCCCACTGCCCCCACCAGGGCAAACACCGCAAAGCTCACCACACCTAGGAAGATGGCATTGCCCGCCGCGCGGTTTGCCATTTCAAAGTTCTTCTCCCCCAAGTTTCGGGAGAGAAGAGCATTGACGCCCACCCCCGTGCCTGTGGCCACGGCGATCATCAGGTTTTGCATGGGGTAGGCCAGGGAGACTGCCGTCAACGCCCCCTCGCTGATGTAGGAGACAAACATGCTGTCCACCACATTGTACAGGGCCTGGATCAGCATGGAGACCATCATAGGCCCCGACATAGTCAGAAGGAGCCGTCGGATGGGCATGACCCCCATCTTATTTTCCTGGGGTGGTTGGACCGGTCCGCTCACAGAGCCTCCCCTCCCGGGAAGGATTCCGCCGCGTGCTTGAGGACCTCCACGGCAAAGTCCACGCCGTACACACTGCTGATGGCCAGGTGGTAATGGCGGGCGTCCCCCCATTTATTCTGGGAGAAATAGTTGTAGAAAGCCGCCCGCTTCTTGTCCTTTTTCTTCACAAAATCCTCGATGTTGCTGGCGGTCTTCTCATACACCTTCTGGGCGCGCTGGGCCCGGAAAGACAACGGCGCATGGATGAACACACTGAGCAGGTCCTTCCGCTCCCGCAGGACATAGTCGGCGCAGCGGCCCACAATGACGCAAGGCCCTTTCTCCGCAATCTCCCGGATGATCTTGCTTTGAATCAGGAAGATTTGGTCGTTCATGGGCAGCTGCTGGGCCCCCATGTACAGCCCGTAGAGGAAACTGGTGGATTTCTGCTGCTCCGCTTTCTTGATGTACTCCTCGGACAGGCCACTCTCCTTGGCTGCCATTAGAATCAGTTCCTTGTTGTAGAAAGGAATCCCCAACTCCTTTGCCAGCTTTTCGCCGATGGCCCGGCCGCCGGACCCATACTCTCTGGAAATGGTAATGACTGGAATGCTCATAGCGCTTCTCCTTCCCGGGACAGGGATCAAATGTCTTTCAAAAAGCCCACCAGGCCCCGCCGGAGCAGGACCGCGTGGGCCTTTTGAAATAAGATATGGTGCAAGTAAGCCTATAAGCCGGGTTCTGTTTCGACAGCCATCTATCTAGGCGTACCGTTGCCAGCACGCTCCAGCCACCTCCCCGGGGAGACCGGGCCGGTCACATTCCCCTCCACGGTGTTGCTCCGAATAGAGTTTACAGCACCGGACACTTCCGCGCCGGCGGGTGAGCTCTTACCTCACCTTTCCACCCTTACCTGGCCAGGGGGCCAGGCGGTATCTCTCTGTTGCACTTGTCCTGAAGTCGCCTTCGGCGGGCGTTACCCGTTATTCTTGCCCTATGGAGCCCGGACTTTCCTCACGGGCGGCCTTTCGGCCTGCCCCCGCGGCTGTCCAGCTTGCTTGCGCATTTATTTTACTCAATTCCGTTTCCCTTGTCAATCGCAGCAGCGCAACTTCAAAATCTTGTCTAGGGCCGCATGGCGAATGGCAATCCTACAAAAGGCCTTCCTCTTGAACGCCGACCGGCCCATCTGGCTTTGCCATTTCACGCGGATAGTCATACAGGAAAAAGGTCATCTCTCCCTGTTCACCCTTTACATCTACCACTTGTTTTTTCTCACAGCGCCTTGTGAGTCCTAAGTGTTCGTAGAAAGGATAGTTGCAACTGGTGTCGGTAAACAAATAAAATGCAGAGATGCCTCTCGACTTCATGTAATCCACCACCGTCTGAAATAGTTTTCGCCCCAATCCTTTGCCACGGCACTTTTCATGGATCGCGAAGAAGGTCACCTCCCCTTTGTACGCCTGATTGCAAGAGGAAAGCAGTTCCCGGTTTACCCCTTGCACGCACGCAAAAATTTTAGAGATTTCCCGCCCCTCTTGGGATATGTAAAGCGAAACGACGGATTGTATCCACTGGATACGCAGGGAAACGGGGCATGTATGGTTCTGAATCTCTTTCCCCATGATAATACCAACCGGTTCGCCGTCTATCTCTGCAACCCTTGTAAAGGTCTGATTGGTAAGGCAACTGTTCAAATATACTTTTGCCAATTTCGCTGCCGTTTTAGGGGCGCAGAAGCGGTCATATTTCCATGCTTCCCGCACCACATTTTCCAGTGCTTTCTGGTCTGTTTTCTGGTACGCTCTGAAAATAATCTATTCACTCATTTTCACTGTGTTCCCTTTCTTTTCTCTCTAAAATTATTTTAGGGATCTCCTGATACCTTTTCAGCAGATATTCTCTTCCTTTTTTGTGCCATTGATAGGCCGTAATTGCCAGCCCACCTATAAAAATCAATACAGCTATCCCTAAACTGTGTCTGTATCCGGCCAATTCAAGAATACAGTAACTGATAACGGACGAAATCACTGCGGCTGCAAGATAAATTCCTATGGCATAGCGTTCTACCCTTGCCGCCGGAAGGGATAGAAAAAAACGATCCCATGCATCGGAGGCAAATGAAAGCTGCCTGGCCGCTACATGGAAATTCTCACCTATGCAAAGGAAAACCGTCTACAATTTTACGGTTTTGCCTATGAAAAAGGGATCAACGAGCTTGTCATTGATACCTTCGACGATTACATCACTCAAATTGAAATACCCATTAAAACACAACAACATAGTATCTTGTTCTTCGAGTTCTTTGATGGGTTTTACGGTACATACGAAGTGCTCTAAGAATGCAAACTGCCGCCGCCGAAGGATCTCGGCGGCGGCAGAAACCATTGGTACGATTCAATCCGGATAACGTAAGGGGTTTCTCCGTTTATGTTCGCTGCGGGCATGGTACCGGTCAATGATGGCCTTGTCGTGGTCGTTGGCCTGGCCCGTTTTGATGTACTGGTCGATGGCGGCATAGGTGACCCCCATGTCCTCCTCATCGGTCTGGCCCTCGTAAAGGCCGGCAGAGGGCGCTTTGGTGATAATGGACTGGGGCGCCTTCAGATATCGAAGAAATTCAAAGATCTCCGTCGCCGTCAGGTCGGCGATGGGATTGAGGTCATAGGCCCCATCCCCCCACTTGGTGAAGTAGCCCATGTAGTATTCACTGGCGTTGCCGGTGCCCGCCACCAGGCGGTTCTCACTGGCGGCCACGGCATAGAGGGTGAGCATCCGCAGCCGGGGGGCCAGGTTGCTCACAGCGGCGTCGGTGAGGGTGGTAACGGTCCCCAAAGTCTCCATGGCCAGTTCCTTCTGGGCGGTTAGGTCCAGTACCCGGGTTTTGATGCCGAACTGGTCCGCCACCTCCATGCCGTCATCCTTGTCGATGGTGAAGTTCCGCTTCGAGCTGCAGGGCAGGATGATGCCTTCCGTATTCTCACAGGCCATCTTGCATAGGATGCCCACCAGGGCGGAGTCCTTGCCGCCGCTGTTGCCAAAAAGGATGCCGTCGGCATGGGCGTCGGCGACCGCCTGCCGGATGTACTGGACCCGCTTTTCGGTTTCTTCCGCGTAGTTTCTCATGGTGAATCGCTCCTTTCACATCAGGGGTTGGGGCAGCCGGAGAATGGGCCACCGAATATCGCAGCGGGAATCTCCCCGGAAGAGGATCATTCCACGGTGACAGACTTGGCCAGGTTCTTGGGCTTATCGATGTCGCACCCATTGGCCCGGGCCACATAATAGGCAAACAGCTGGAGGGGAACCACCTCCGGCAGGGTGTTAAAGAGGGGCTCGGTCCGCGGGACGAAGATCACATCGTCGGCCTCGGCAAAGATTTGGCGGTTGCCCTCCAACGCCACAGCCAAAACCTGGGCGCCCCGGGCCTTGACCTCTTTAATGTTGCTCATCATCTTGTCAAAGAGCCGCTCGTAGCAGGCCAGGGCGATCACCGGCCGGTCCTTCTCAATGAGGGCGATGGTGCCATGTTTGAGCTCCCCGGCGGCGTAGGCCTCAGAGTGGAGGTAGGAGATCTCCTTCAGTTTCAGCGACCCCTCCATGCTGGCAGCATAGTCCAGGTTCCGGCCCAGGAAGAAGATGTCATTGTATCCGTGGTACTTCTCCGCCAGGGCAGGCAGGTTGGGGTTGAGGTCGATGGCCCGCTGCACCAGGCTGGGGAACTGCTCAATGGCCTTCACCAGTGCCCGGTACCGCTGGTCATCCAGCCGGCCCAAGCGGCGGGCCAGATACACCGCCAGCAGATCCAACACCGCCACCTGGGTGGTGTATCCCTTGGTGGTGGCCACGGCAATTTCCGGCCCGGCCCAGGTGTAGAGCACATCGTCCGCCAGTTTGGCAATGGTGCTGCCCACCACGTTGACGATGGCCAGCACCCGGGCCCCCCGGGCCTTGCACTCCTTCATGGCGGCGATGGTGTCCGCCGTCTCGCCGGACTGGGAGACCACCACCAGCAGGGTGTGCTCATCCACCAGGGGGTTGCGGTAGCGCAGCTCCGAGGCCAGGTCTGCCTCCACCGGAATCCGGCACAGGTCCTCGATGACATACTTGCCCACGCTGCCGGCATAGTAGGCCGAGCCGCAGGCAGTGATCATGATCTTGTTGATGTTTTTCAGTTCCTCATCGGTGAGGGAGAAGTCGTCCAGCACCACCTCCCCGTCCTTGATCCGGGGTTCAATGGTGGATTTGATGGCGTTGGGCTGCTCCATGATCTCCTTAAGCATGAAGTGGTCATACCCACCCTTTTCCGCTGCGGCGATGTCCCAGGCGATGCGGGTGACGGTTTTCTCCTGGGCTTTCCCCAGGCTGTCGTAGACGGTGACACTTTCGGGGGTGATGTCTGCAATCTCCCCATCCTCCAAATAGATGACGTTTTTGGTGTAGGCCACCAAGGCAGTGACATCGGAGGCAAAGTAGTTTTCCCCAATGCCCACCCCGACGATGAGAGGGGCGGCGTGGCGGGCTGCGATGATGCGCCCCTTTTCCTCGGCACAGAGGATCCCCAGGGCATAGGCGCCCTCTAGGCGGGAAATGGTTTTCAGCACCGCCTTCTTCAAGTCCCCCTCATAGTAGAGGTCCATCAGGTGGGCCACCACCTCCGTGTCCGTATCGCTTTTAAACTGGAAGCCCTTGGCCTGAAGCTCTTCCCGCAGCTGGGCGTAGTTTTCAATGATACCGTTATGGACGATGGCGATCTTCTCATCGTTGCTCATATGGGGATGGGCATTGACATCCGTAGGCTCCCCGTGGGTGGCCCAACGGGTGTGGCCAATCCCGGTGCTGCCGGGGAGGGCGGCGCCGTCCTGGGTTTTCTCCACCAGGTTTTGGATCCGGCCGCTGGCCTTCACCATGTGGATGCCTTCCTCTCCCAGCACGGCAATGCCGGCGGAGTCGTACCCTCTATATTCCAGTTTTTTCAGCCCATCCAGCAGGATGGGGGCTGCGTTTTGATTGCCGGTAAATCCGACGATTCCACACATAGGTGTTTCCTCCTTCTTCCTGTGTGCCGGGCACACATCGGTCCACGCACAGGGCTCAGGGCTGGCTGCCGGTCAGGCGCTTCATCACCTCTTGGTAAGCACCTTCCACATTGCCCAGGTCCCGGCGGAAGCGGTCCTTGTCCAGCTTTTCTCCGGTCTCCTTGTCCCACAGCCGGCAAGTGTCAGGGGAGATCTCATCCGCCAGGACGATGGTACCATCCTCCAAACGGCCGAACTCCAGCTTGAAATCCACCAAAGTAATGCCTACTGCCAGGAAGAATTCCTTCAGGGCCTCGTTGATCTGGAAGGCCAGACGAACGATGGTGTCGATCTCCGCCTGGGTCGCCAGTTTCAGGGCCTTGGCATGGTAGGAATTGATGAGGGGGTCGCCCAGGTCATCGTTCTTATAGGAGAACTCGATGGTGGGCTCCTCAAAGACGATGCCTTCCTCCACCCCGTAGTTCTGGGCAAAATGGCCGGCAGAGATGTTGCGGACGATGACCTCCAGGGGAACAATGGTCACTTTTTTCACCACGGTCTCTCGCTCGTTGAGCTCCTGGACAAAGTGGGTTGGCACGCCCCGGTGCTCCAGCATCTGCATGAGCAGGTTGGTCATCCGGTTGTTGATGGCCCCCTTGCCCAGGATGGTTCCCTTCTTCTGGCCATTGAAGGCGGTGGCGTCATCTTTGTATTCCACAATAAGGCACGCGGGGTCGTCGGTTTGGAAAACCTTTTTGGCCTTCCCCTCGTAAAGCTGTTCCAATTTTTTCATATTCATCGACCCTTTCTTTGGATTCACCTGCAGCGGGCCTGTGCGCCTGCGCTTTCTTATCCTATATAAAATACCCATTCATTTTCCCACAAACCCACGGATTTTGCAATGGGGTTTGCCCCCTTTCACCGGGGATTTTCACATTTTTCACGAGGCTCCCAACCCAAAGGGAAGCATTCCCCACCATCCTATCCAAATCCTATTTCTTTGCCAGGGAAAGTATCCCCCTTCCTCGATTTTTTCTTGACAGCCCCGCACGGGAATACTATAATTTAGTCGAGCGGACGAGTGCTTCGGAATCCGAAGCTTACTGGTCCTTTTTTCATTTCGAAAGGGGAGCCGACCATATGAGCAAGTACACCAAAGAAGATATCATCCGCATGGTGGAGGAAGAGGGCGTAGACTTCATCCGCATGCAGTTTACCGATATTTTTGGCCAGGCCAAAAACGTGGCCATCACCGCCTCCCAGATCCAAAAGGCCGTCAACAACCAGATCTCCATCGACGGCAGCTCCATCGAGGGGTTCACCCGCATCCATGAGTCTGACCAGTACCTCTACCCCGATCTGGATACCTTCACCATCCTGTCGTGGTACGAGCAGCAGGGCAAGGTGGCCCGTCTTCTGTGCGATGTGTGCAACCCCGACGGCACCCCCTTCATCGGGGACCCCCGGGGCGCCCTGAAGCGGGTGCTCAAGCGGGCCGCCGACATGGGATACACCTTTAACGTGGGCCCTGAGTGCGAATTCTTCCTCTTTGAAATCGACAAGGACGGCAAGCCCACCACCAAAACCGGGGACGAAGCCGGCTACTTCGACCTGGGCCCCATCGACCACGGGGACCACACCCGCCGGGAGATCTGCCTGGCCCTGGAGGCCCTGGGGTTTGAAATCGAAGCCTCCCACCACGAGTGCGCCGCCGGCCAGCATGAGATTGACTTCAAGTACGCCGAGGCCCTTACCGCCGCGGACAATATCATCACCTTCAAGCAGACGGTGAAGAAGATCGCCTATGCCAACGGCCTCCACGCCACCTTCATGCCCAAGCCCATCTATGGCACCGCAGGCTCCGGCATGCACACCAACATGTCCCTGTTCAAAAACGGGAAAAACGTGTTCTATGACCCCAACGGCGACCGGCAGCTCTCCCAGGAGGCCTACCATTTCATCGCCGGCCTGCTGGCCCACGTGAAGGGCATGTGCGCCATCACCAACCCCTTGGTCAACTCCTATAAGCGCCTGGTCCCCGGTTATGAGGCCCCCTGCTATCTGGCTTGGTCCGCCTCCAACCGTTCCGCCCTCATCCGCATCCCCGCTGCCCGGGGCAACAGCACCCGGGTGGAGCTGCGCAACCCCGACCCCTCCTGCAACCCCTATCTGACCCTGGCCGCCTGCCTGGCTGCCGGCCTGGACGGCATTGAGCGCAAGCTCCTGCCCCCGGAGGAAATCACGGAAAACATCTTCGAGATGAACGCCGAGGAGCGAGCCGCCAACGGCATCGAGGACCTGCCGGATTCCCTGGAGCACGCCCTGGTGGCGTTAAAGGCGGACCCCTTATTGGCTGAGGTGCTGGGCCCCCACATTCTCCCCCAATACATCGCCGGGAAGGAGAAGGAGTGGGAGGAGTACTGCACCCGCGTCTCCAGCTGGGAGATTGCCAAGTACATGGTCCTATACTAAGTCTTTCCCCAAGCCGGGAGAAATCCAATCGGATTTCCCCCGGCTTTGTGTTGCCAAAAGCCCCCCACGCCTCCCTGGCAGGCGCAGACGGAAAAGCAAAAACTTTTCCGGTTTTGGTTTAAACCAAAATTGAATATTTATCCTCATATTCTTAATATTATTCATTTATGCCGTCATTTCTACCAAAACACACGGAAATTTACCCACGTTGTTTTTCCTGGCGCCCGCCAGTTCTTCATTGACGGCAACGGGGTTTTCCGGTATACTTAACTGTTAGAAATTGCGAGTTTCCCAGAGCGACTGTTTGATTCCTGATACATGGATGGAGGGACACGATGAAGAAAGCATATCTCTATTTAGAAAACGGTCAAGTCCTGGAGGGGCGGAGTTTCGGCGCCGCCGGCACCGCCATGGGCGAGCTGGTGTTCACCACCGGCATGACCGGCTGCGTGGAAAGCCTCACCGACCCCAGTTACTACGGGCAGCTGGTGGTCTACACCTTTCCCCAGTTTGGCAACTACGGCATCTGCCGGGCCGACCAGGAGAGCCCCCATTGCCAAATGGGCGGCGTGGTGGTCCGGGAGGCCTGTGAGAATCCCTCCAACTTCCGATGCGAGGAGACGGTGGACGCCTTCCTCAAGGAGGAGAACGTGGTGGGCATCGCCGGGGTGGACACCCGGATGCTCACCCAGATGATCCGGGACGGGGGCGTACTCAACGCCGTCATCACCACCGAGGAGGGGGAACCGGACTGGGATGCCCTCAAGGCCTACCGGGTGAAGGAGTCGGTGGAAAACACCAGCCGGAAGGACATTCTGGTGCGCCACCCCGAAGGGGAAAAGAAGTTCTCCGTGGCTCTGCTGGACTACGGCGCCAAAGGGAGCATCTGCAACTCCCTGCTGGCCCGGGGGTGCGAAGTGACCATCTACCCCTACAACACCCCGGCTGAGGATATCCTGGCCGCCGGCCATGACGGGGTGATGCTCTCCAACGGCCCCGGCGACCCGGCGGACAACCCCTTCTGCATCCAGCAGATCCAGAAACTCTTTGGTAAGCTGCCCATGTTCGGCATCTGCCTGGGCCACCAGATCATGGCCCTGGCTGCCGGCGCAAAGACCAAGAAGCTGAAGTTCGGCCACCGAGGCGCCAACCAGCCCGCCATGGACCTGGAGACCGGCACCGTGGTCATCACCAGCCAGAACCACGGCTACGCCGTGGACGAAACCACCCTGGCCGGCACGGAGGGAAAACTCCGGTTCGTCAACGTCAACGACGGCACCTGCGAGGGCGTCGATTATCCCGCTTACCACGCCTTCTCCCTGCAGTTCCACCCCGAGGCCCACGGCGGCCCCTTGGACACCTTGACCGCTTTTGACCGCTTTACCGACATGATGAAGGAGGGCTTGTAATGCCGAAGGATCCATCCATTCAAAAGGTACTTGTCATCGGTTCCGGCCCCATCGTCATCGGCCAGGCCGCTGAATTTGACTACGCCGGCACCCAGGCCTGCCGGGTGCTGAAGCAGGAGGGGGTGGAGACCGTCCTGGTCAACTCCAACCCCGCCACCATTATGACCGACAACGCCATGGCAGACGCCATCTACTTGGAGCCCCTTACCACGGAGACCATCAAGCGCATCATCCTGGAGACCAAGCCGGACAGCCTTCTGGCCGGCCTGGGGGGCCAGACCGGCCTGACCATCGCCATGGAGCTGGACCACGAGGGCTTCCTCAAGGAGCACAACGTCCGCCTCATCGGCACCAACGCCGAGGCCATCGACAAGGCCGAGGACCGGCAGCTCTTCAAAGACGCCATGGCCAAGATTGGCCAGCCCACCATCCCCTCGGACACCGCCCACGACATTGACGCCTGTGTGGCCATCGCCGACCGGATCGGCTACCCCGTCATCATCCGGCCTGCCTTCACCCTAGGCGGCGGCGGCGGCGGTGTGGCCTACAACGAGGCCGAGCTGCGGGAGAAGGCCGCCGTGGGCCTGGACTACTCCCCCATCACCCAGGTGCTCATCGAGAAGTACATCTTCGGGTGGAAGGAGATCGAGTTCGAGGTGATGCGGGACCACAAGGGCACCGCCATCACCATCTGCTCCATGGAAAACTTCGACCCCGTGGGCATCCACACCGGAGACTCCATCGTGGTGGCCCCCGCCCTCACCCTGATGGACAAGGAGTACCAGATGCTCCGCTCCGCCGCCCTGAAAATCATCGAGGAGCTGGGCATTGAAGGCGGCTGCAACTGCCAGTTTGCCCTGAACCCCGACAGCTTTGAGTACGCCGTCATCGAGGTCAACCCCAGAGTCTCCCGGTCCTCCGCCCTGGCCTCCAAGGCCACGGGGTATCCCATCGCCAAGATCACCGCCAAAATCGCCCTGGGCTACACCCTGGACGAGATCAAGAACGACGTCACCGGGGAGACCTACGCCTGCTTCGAGCCCTCCGTGGACTATGTGGTGGTGAAGTTCCCCAAGTGGCCCTTTGACAAGTTCCACGGGGCCAGCCGGAAGCTGGGCTCCCAGATGAAGGCCACCGGCGAGGTCATGTCCATTGAGCACACCTTTGAGGCCGCCCTGATGAAGGCCGTCCGTGGGGCGGAGATCAAGTTGGACTCCCTCCGCTATCAGGACACCACCGGCCGCTCCCTGGACGAGCGGCTGGCCTCCATGGACGATCTGCGGCTGTTCACCATCTTTGAGGCCCTGACCCAGGGGGTGAGCATCGACCACATCCACGAGATCACCAAGATCGACAAGTTCTTCATCCATAAACTCCAGAACCTGGTCCGCTTTGAGGAGAGCCTGAAGGGTGGCATCACCCCGGAGACCTACCTCCAGGGCAAGAAGTACGGCTACCCCGACAAGGTGCTGGCTCGGCTGGCCGGAGTGGAGGAGGCTTCCCTCCCCCACCGCTTCCCCAGCTACAAGATGGTGGACACCTGCGCCGCCGAGTTCCAGGCCCAGACCCCCTACTTCTACGCCACCTACGACGACCACTGCGACGCCCGGAACTTCCCCCGCAGCGGGCAGAAGACCGTCATCGTCCTGGGGTCCGGCCCCATCCGCATCGGCCAGGGCATCGAGTTTGACTACAGCTCCGTCCACTGCGTGCAGACCCTGAAAGCGTTGGGCTACGACGTGGTGATCATCAACAACAACCCCGAGACCGTCTCCACCGACTACGACACCGCCGACCGGCTGTACTTCGAGCCCCTCACCCCTGAGGACGTGATGGGGGTCATCGAGGTGGAAAAGCCCGTGGGCGTGGTGGTGGCCTTCGGTGGCCAGACCGCCATCTCCCTCACCGAGTTCCTGGACAAGCAGGGCATCCCCATCCTGGGCACCTCCGCCGACGGCATCGACATGGCCGAGGACCGGGGCCGGTTTGACGCGCTGCTGGAACACCTGAACATCCGCCGGCCCAAGGGGATGAGCATCACCACCCTGGAGGAGGCCTTGGACGCCTCGGAGGCCCTGGGCTTCCCCGTGCTGCTGCGGCCCTCCTACGTCATCGGCGGCCAGAACATGGTCATCGCCCACGGCCGGGAGGACGTGGAGAAATACATGAAGGTCATCCTCTCCGGCGGCATCAAGAACGACGTGCTGGTGGACAAGTACATGCCCGGCACCGAGCTGGAGGTGGACGTCATCTCCGACGGCACCGACGTGCTGATGCCCGGCATCATGGAGCATATCGAGCGGGCCGGCGTCCACAGCGGCGACTCCATCGCCGTCTACCCCCCCTACAGCCTCACCGATAAGATGATGCAGATCGTGGTGGACTGCTCGGAGAAATTGGCCCTGGCCCTGGGTACCAAGGGGCTGGTGAACATCCAGTACCTGGTCTACCAGGACGAACTCTTCGTCATCGAAGTCAACCCCCGTGCCTCCCGGACGGTGCCCTACCTGAGCAAGGTCACCGGCATCCCCATGGTGGACTTGGCCACCAAGATCATGATGGGGGCCACCCTGAAGGAGCTGGGGTACCCCTCCGGCCTGTGGAAGATCCCCCCCTACTATGCCGTCAAAGTCCCCGTCTTCTCCTTCGAGAAGATCACCGACGCCAACGCCATCCTGGGCCCGGAGATGAAGTCCACCGGCGAGGTGCTGGGCCTGGGCCGCACCTTCCACGAGGCCCTGTTCAAAGGCTTTGCCGCCGCCGGCTACCGCAACTACACCGGCAAAGGCGTCCTTCTCAGCGTGGAAAACCACGAGCTGCCCGAAGTGGTGGGCCTGGCCAAGAAGTTTGACGACCTGAAGATGCCCATGTACGCCACGGCGGACACCGCCCAGGCCATCCGTTCCCTGGGGATCCAGGTCCATGAGATCCCCCCCATCGTGCCGGGGTCGGAGGCCTACCAGCTGATGGAGGCGGGCAAGATCGGCCTCATCATCTATACCGGCGCCCTTTACGACGACACCATTCGGGAGTACATTGAGCTGCACCGGGAGGCTGTCCGCCACTCCATCGCCTCCATCACCGCCCTGGACACCGCCAATGCCATGGCCAACATGATCGCCAGCCGGTTCCACCTGTACAACACCGAGCTTGTGGACCTGAACCACATGCGGAAGGAACGGCAGCTCCTCCCCTTCGCCAAGATGCAGGGCTGCGGCAACGATTACATCTTCTTCGACAACCGGGACGGAAAGGTGGCCAGCCCTGGCTCCCTGTGCGTCAGCCTGTGCGACTGGCACTACGGCATCGGCGGCTACGGCATTGTCCTCATGGAGCACTCGGACGTGGCCGACGCCAAGATGCGCATCTTCAACCGGGACGGCACCGAGGGCGGCATGGCCGGCAACGCCATCCGCTGCATGGGCAAGTACCTTTACGACAAGGGCATCGTCAAGAAGGACTACATGACCATTGAGACCGCCGGCGGCATCAAGAGCCTGCTGATCTACACCCGCAACGGCAAGGCCAACACCGTTAGCGTGGGCATGGGGAAGGCCGATCTAGACGCCCTGAGCCTGCCCACCACCCTCCCCGGCGCCACCATCATCAACCGGCCGGTGGAGATCGCCGGAGGCACTTACAACATCACCTGCGCCAGCGTGGGCAACCCCCACTGCGTGGTGTTCTGTGAGGATCCCTCCGTCCTGGATCTGGAGACCTTAGGGCCCCAGTTCGAGCACGCCAAATACTTCCCTGACCGGATCAACACCGAGTTTGTCCGCATCGTCAACGAGAACACCCTGCGGATGCGGGTGTACGAACGGGGCAACGGGGAGACCGTGGCCTGCGGCACCGGCGCCTGCGCCGCCGTCATTGCCGCCACGGAGAACGGCTTCGTGGAAAAGGGCAAGGACATCACCGTCAAGCTCATCGGCGGCGACCTGGTGGTCAACTACACCGACCATGAGGTCATCCTCACCGGAGACGCGGTACTGGTCTACGAGGGTGTGGTAGAGTACTAAGCGCCCTCTCTTCTCCCAACGAAAAACTGCCTGGAAGCCAGTGGCTTCCAGGCAGTTTTTTATGGGAAGAACGTGGGCACTTCAGCCCAGCAGGTCGGCCTTCATGGCCAGAATCTTCTCGGAGAGGGCGCAGGCGGGGCAGTCACAGTACTTGGCCCCGGCGGCCTGGATTTCTCTGGCGTGGGCCTCCATGGCTTTGGCCTGTTCCGCGCCAAACACCTGAGCCCCTGCCGGAGAGCTGACAAAGGCGATGAGCCCCTCGATGGGCATGATGTCCTCCTCCAGCTCGGCCATCAGGGCCTGGGTGGCGGCCTGCTCCCCGGCGGTGCCGGCGGCGGTCAGCCAGTTTTGGCCGGCCTCTTTGGCCTCGGCGCAGCAGGAAGGGGCTTGGATGAGCTGGTTCACCAGCTGGGTCAGTTGGTCTCTTTGGGTTTGGGTCATGGGGATCCTTCCTTTCCTTTGGATTGCTGTCTCTATCATAGCACAAAGGCGCTTCGGGGGGGAAGCCTACCGGTCGGGGAAATAGGTCTTTTTCCAGCGGTGGAGGGCCTTCAGGGCATCCACCCCCTCCGGGCCCATGGCGCGGGTCACCCCGATCACCAGGGCGTCCAGCAGGGCCGCCGGGGCGGCCATGGAGTGGTACTCCTTCTCCGTACCCCGGTAGGCGAAGAGGTAGATGTCCGCCGCCTCCTCCTGGAGCAGGCAGGTGCGGCTGACGAAGGCCAGGGTGCGGTAGCCCGCCGCCCGGCTGTGCTCCAGGATCACCTTCCCCTCCCGGGAGAGCTTGGAGAAGCTGAAGAGGATCACCAGATCCCCCTCCCCCGCCTGGGCCAGGCCCTCCATGAGCTCCGAGCCGCCGGCGGGCAGGAGGGTCACCGGCAGCCCCAGCCGCCGCAGGCGGAAGTGGAGCAGCTGGGCCAGGGCGCCGGAGGCGTTCTTCCCGTGGATCCACACCCGCCGGGCCGCCAGAATGGCCTGGACCGCCTGGTCAAAGGCCTCCGGGGAGAGCTGCTCGGCCGTCTTTTCCAGGCAGGCCTGCTGCTGCTCCAGCCAGGCGGCGGGGGAGAAGCTGGCCTCCTGGCGGAGGGTGCCGGCCATCTTCACCGCCGGGCCGGTGGCCTGCTCCAGCACCCGGGCCTTGAGGGCCTTGAAGTCCCGGCAGCCCGCGTGGCGGGCAAAGCGGGAGACGGTGGCGTCGGACAGGTCCAGCCGCTGGGCCAGCTGCCCGATGGTCAGGAAGAGGAAGCTGTCGGTGTTGGTGTTGATGAAGTCGAGAATTTTCTGCTCCGCCCGGGTCAGTTCCTCCGGGGGAACGGAGAGCTGCAGTTCCATGGAACCCACCTCATTCCAGCTGAGATTGTAGCGCGGCGTGGAGGTGCCCGTTGGAGGCCAGCACCCCGCCCCCCCGGGTCAGGGAGAGGGGGGCGCCGTCGGGGGCGGTGACCCGGCCCCCGGCCTCCTCCACCACCAGCAGGCCGGCGGCATAGTCCCAGGGCTGGAGGAAGTCCTCCACATACCCGTCCAGCCGGCCCCCGGCCACCCAGCACAGGTCCAGGCTGGCGCAGCCAAGCCGGCGCACGTCCTGGCAGCGGTCATACAGGGTCCGCATCCGGGCAAAGGCCCGGCCGGCCAGGTCCCGGCGGCCGGGGACGGTGCCCACGGACAGCAGGCTCTCCTCCAGACGCCGGCAGCCGCTGACCCGGAGGGGCCGGCCGCCGCAGAAGGCCCCTGCCCCCCGCCGGGCGGTGAAGCGCTCGCCGCTACAAGGATTATATACCACGCCGAAGACGATTTGTCCAGCCTCTGCCAGGGCCAGGGACACCGCCCAGTGGCCGGTGCCGTGGAGAAAGTTGGTGGTGCCGTCGATGGGATCCAGGATCCACAGGGGGCGGGCGGGGTCCAGGGCGGGCGGGGCCGCCTCCTCCCCCAGAAACTGCGCCGCCGGCGTCAGCTCTGCCAGACGCCGGCGGAGATCCTCCTGGACGGCCAAGTCCACGTTGGTGACATAGTCCGCCGGCCCCTTGGACCGGACCTGGCGGAGGGCGCCGGGGGCGGCGGCCCGCCGCCCCGCCGCCTCCACCGCCTGGAGGACCCGCGCCTCCAGGGCGGGGGTCAGCAGGCTCACGAGGCCTCCTGGGTGAGCAGGGAGACATAGTCCCCCCCCAGGGCGTGGACCTCCTTCAGGGCCCGCTTCAGCAGGCAGGCGGCGCGCACCTGGAAGGGGGCCTGGTCCGCCACCTCGATGGTGTACCGGCCGGCCTGCATCTCCCCCCACAGCTCGGAGACCGTGGCGCAGCCGCGGGCAAAGACGGTGGAGATGCAGCCGTACTGCACCGCCTGGTGGGTGTCGCTCCCCGCCACCACGGGGATGGCCAGCTGCTTCCCCAGGGCCTGGGTGAGGCGCTGGGTGCGGGCCCGGTCCTGGGCCATGTCCTTGCCGTTGAGGTCCAGGAAGTGGAAGCGGCGCAGCTGCTCCATGGGCTGCTCCGGCACCCGGCCGGGGGCCCGGAAGGGGTGGGCGCAGCCCACCAGCACCGGGTACTGCTCCAGCAGGTCCAGCAGGTCGGCCAGGGGGAGGAAGGTCTCCTTCTCCTTATGGGGTTCCAGGCGGCGGTTCAGCTCCAGGATGGCCTCCAGGGGGCCGATGGAGAGGATGTGCCCCCCCTCGGCCACGTCGGTCTCCATCCCGGGGAAGATCCGCAGGCCGTTGGCCAGCTCCAGGCAGTCCCCCACCCGGCGGCTCACCGCGGTGAGGTAGCGGTAGAGGTCCCCGAACTGGAGGGTGTTGAAGTGCTCGGTGAGGCACAGGGCGTCCAGCCCCGCCCGCCGGGCCTCCCCGAAGAGCCAGTCGGTATAGGTGGTGGAAAAGGGAAGCTTTTTGGCCAGCTTCCCATGGGTGTGTACATCAAGACGCATGGCAAGCCCTCTCCTTTCTTACAGCAGGCTGGAACACAGCAGGGAGGCCGCCACCACCAGCAGGGAGGCGGCCAGGAAGATGCCGTCGTTGCAGCTGACCTTCAGGGAGGCCAGCTTGAGCTTCTTCACCGACTTGTTCACCGCCGCGTAGCGGTAGCCCCGCAGCTCCAGGGCCTCCACCGTGGTGCGGGAGCGCTTGGTGGTGTTGAGCATCAGGGGGTAGAAGGACTGCATGATGATCTTCACCTGGTAGATCAGGTAGCGCACCTTCCCCCGGAAGGTCTCGTGGGCGGGGGGATTGCCCCGGAGGCGGTAGGAGAGCAACACGTTCTGGAACTCCTCCATGAGCATGGGGAGCATCCGGTAGGCGTAGGAGATGGAGAAGCTCAGCCGCTCCGGGCAGCCGTACCACATCAGGCCGTTGGAGAGCTTGTCCGGGTCCAGGCCGGAGAAGACGGTGATGGAGGCCAGGGACACGGTGGCCACCTTCAGGGTGAGCATCAGCAGAGGGGCCACCGCCGAGGCGTCCCCCCCGAAGAGGAGGGTCACCACGAAGAGGTACCCCGTCTGGGAGAACACCCCGATGGCGAAGAGGAAGAGCACCAGCCCCGCCACCCGGGCCAGGATGGTGGTGACCATCACCAGCAGGAAGCACCCCAGCAGGAAGGGGATGTCGTTGACGAACCAGGGAACCAGGCCGAAGAAGAGGTACCAGGCCAGCAGGACCCGGGGGTCCAGGGTGACGATCACCGTGTCGTCGTTGCCGTAGGCGTTCTTCAGCACCTGGTTGCGGAGAAAGTCCATGGAGATCTTATCCAGCACGTTCTCCGAGAGTTTCTGTTTCAGTGACTGCATGGCGTTCCCTCCTGAAAGCTTTCGAGGAATTCCTCAATGGTGTAGCACAGGGCGGCGGGGTCCAGGGCCTGGGCCATGGTGAAGATCTCCGGGGGGCGGATGCCCACCTGGTCCACCACCTCCCGCTGGGAAAAGACCTCGTCCCGGGTGCCGTCGGCCACCACCTTGCCCCCGGAGAGGACGATGATCCGGTCGGCCCACTGGCACACCAGCTGCATGTCGTGGGTGGCGATGACCGCCGTCTCGGTGATGCCCTTCATCTCCTCCAGCACCGACAGGATCTCCCGCCGGGTGGCGATGTCCAGGTTGGCGGTGGGCTCGTCCAGCAGGAGGATGCCCGGGTCCAGGGCGATGCCGATGGCCAGGCTGGCCCGGCGCATCTGGCCGCCGGACATCAGCCGGCCGTCCCGCTGGGCCAGGTCGGTGAGGCGGAAGCGGGCCAGCAGGTCCTCCGTCCGCTGCTCCCACCGGGGCACCTGGCGGACCTGCATGGCATAGGCGATGTCCCCCCGGATGGAGTCCTTGATGAACATCTCCTCGGGGTTTTGATAGACCAGGGAGATCTGGCGGGAGAGGTCCTCCGCCCGCTTCTCCCCGATGGGCTCCCCGAAGAGGGAGACCGTCCCCTCCCCCGGGCGGAGCAGGCCCACCATGAGCTTCATCAGGGTGGACTTCCCCGCCCCGTTGGAACCGATGAGGGCCACCTTCTCCCCCCGGTGGATCTCCAGGTTCAGGTCGTGGAAGACCTCCCGGGGGGCCCCCTTCACCGAGCGGTAGGCCAGGCGCACCCCCTGGAAGGCCACCACCGCCTCCTCCCGGGCCGGGCCGGAGCGGGCCAGGGGCCGGGGGCAGTGGTTCAGGGAGGCGAAGGCCGCCTTCCCCTGCTCCACGGTGGTGGGCAGGGCGGCCAGGGCGGCCAGCTTCCCCGCCGCCCGCATCCGGTGGGCCGCCCGGGTGACCTGGGGCGGGAAGATGTTGCAGGCCTCCAGCTCCTCCACCCGCCGCAGGGCCTCGTCGGTGGGGAGCATCCACTGCACCTGGCCGTCCTTCATGAGCATCACGTGGCGGCAGTAGTCGGCGATGTACTCCGTGTGGTGCTCGATGACGATGATGGTCTTGCCATAGGTCTCGTTGAGCTCCCGGAGCACCCCGTAGATCCGGTCGGCGTGCATGGGGTCCAGCTGGGCGATGGGCTCATCCAGGATGAGGATGTCCGGCTGGAGGGACACCGCCCCCGCCAGGGCCAGCAGGTGGGTCTGGCCTCCGGAGAGCTGCCAGACGTACTCCCCCTCCCGGCCCTCCAGGCCGCACTGCTTCAGGGCGGCCCGCCCCCGGTCCAGGTAGTCGGGGAAGGCGTAGTTCAGGCAGGCGTAGGAGGCGTCGTCCAGCACCGTGGGGCGGACGATCTGGTTTTCAAAGTCCTGGTAGACGTAGCCCACCTTCTGGGCCAGCAGGCTCACGTCGCTCTCCAGGGTGTCCAGCCCGCCCACCTTCACCCGGCCGGCAAAGTCCCCGGTGATGAAGTGGGGGATGAGGCCGTTGAGGGTCTTGCACAAAGTGGACTTCCCGCAGCCGTTGTTGCCAACGACTGCCAGGAAGTCCCCCTGTGGGATTCGCAGTGTGATCTCCCGCAGCGTAGGCTGGGAAGCGCCGGGGTAGGTGTAGGTCAGCTGGTCGATCTCGACGGCGTACATCTCAGTCCACCGCGGCCCGCTTGCCGCCGGTCTTCTTGATCACCAGCAGGGCAGCCAGGGCCACCACCGCGGCCACCAGGATGCCCACCGCCAGGGCGGTGCCGCTCTCGGCCCAGCTGGCCTCCCAGTCCACCAGGGACATGCCGGCGGTGGCGGCCATCTCCGCCACGATGGCGCAGACAAAGCCGATGGCGCACACCAGCAGGGCCTTGAGGCTCAGGCCGCTGACGGCGCTGGCCGGGGTGCGGGGGGCCATGCCCAGCAGGGGCTCGATCTTCCCGTAGAGCTTGGGCACCAGGTACAGGGTGGGCAGCAGGCAGAAGAGGATGCCGGAGAAGAGCAGGTCGTTGCAGAAGGCGAAGCCCTCGGTGGCAAAGACGCTCTCCGGCAGGCCGGCCACGGCCTCAAAGTCCTCCACGGCGAACTGGACTTTCAGGATATCCACCACGGTGCCCATGGCCAGCTGGGCGGCGGTGCCCACGATGGCGGCCACGCCCACCATGCGGCGGTTCTTGGGGTCCTTCACCAGGCGGCCGGCGATGTACACCCCGATGGTGACGGTGAGGAACTTCTCCAGCTCTCCCAGGCCGCCGAACTGGCCCAGCATGATCTCGCTGAACACCAGCTCGCCGGTGGCGGCGCCCAGGGCGGCGGACAGGGGGTCAAAGAGCATGGCCAGGGTCAGGGGGATGAAGAGGAAGAACTCCACGGAGAACTCCACCACCCCCACCTGCACCGAGGGGATGAGCTCGGTAAACAGGGTGGCCAGCCCGTACAGGGACATGGACAGGACAAATATCATGAGTTTCTGAGACTGCGTGGCAGTCTGCTTGGTCTGTGTAAGCATGGATCTTTCCCTCCCTCAGGTTTTCTTTTCTCGCTTACAGGTCCTAGTGTACCGCCGTTATGTAAATTTGTCCTGCAAATTGATGTAAAATGTAATTTAATTTTCTTTTTTAATGGGAAAAGAAAATTTTCCAGACACCACGCGAAAAGGGCGGCCCCGGCGGGGCCGCCCTTGGGCGGAGGGAATGGGTCAAGGGGTCTGGGGCGGGCCCTCCCCGGGGAAGGCCAGGGTGAGGGTGAGGAGGTTGTTGGTGTCCCCCTGCAGCCGGTCCGCCAGCTGGTCGCAGATCTCCTCCATAGACCGGGTGAGGGCCCGGACCTTGCCCAGCAGGGCCAGGGCCAGGACCAGGGCCCCCTTACACCGGCACCACGCGGACGGCGGTGCCGTGGTCCCGCAGCAGGGCGATGAGGTCCTCCGTCCGCAGCCAAAGGGTGGCGGTGTTGTCGTTGGGGTGGACCCCGATGAGCCCCGGCGGGGCCAGGAACGCCTGATCCAGGAAGAGTTCCACCTGCCCCCCTTCCCTTCCCAGCAGCCCCAGAGGGGTGACAGACCCGGGGGTAAGGCCCAGCTTGTCCCACAGATCCTCCGCCGAGGCAAAACTCAAGGGGCGGGTGTGGTTTGCCTGGCGGAAGGCCTTCAGGTCCACCCGCTTGTCCCCCCGGACGGTGATGAGGTAGTACTGCCGCTTCTTATCGTCCCGGACGAAGAGGTTCTTCCCGTCGGCCTCGGGGTAAGGCAGGTCTACTGCCGCCATCTCCTCCATGTTGTACACCGCGGGGTGTTCGGTGATCTCGTGCCAGATGCCTCGCTCTGTCAGGAGGCGATACACGGCCGCCTTGTCCCACTGCTTCATGGGTTCCACTCCTTTGCTACAGAATCGGGCTTCATTATACCAGAGATCCCAGCGGTTGTCATCCGTCCCTTGGGCAGCAAAAGGGCGGGGCCCGGTGACCGGACCCCGCCTGGGAAACATGTCGTTATGTAACTTCCGCCTTGACGGCCTCCAACTTGGCCTTCCAAGACTCCACCACAGGGAAGAACACACCGCCCACCACGTTGCCCAGGGAGATGACCACCAGGCGAAGGAGGGACTCCCCCGGCTGCCCATAGAGCACCCCGGAGACCGACCAGTAGTACATGTCCGCCACGCTATGCTCCATGCCGGAGACGATGAACACCGTGACTCCCAGGAAGAGGGCCAGGTACTTCCCCAACTGGTGGGGGTTCTTGGCATACCCATTGACGGCGATGAAGATGCAGATGTTGCACAGGATGCCCAGGAGGAACAGACTTAGGTAACTGTCCCCCATCTTTCCGTCCACCATGGCGGCGGCGGTGACGTTGATCCCGGATTCCGGCCCCACGATGCCGGTGAGGGTCTCGATCCCTGCGATGAGCATGGTGCCCAGGAGGTTGCCCACCCAGATGATCAGCAGGTCCAGCAGGTACCCCGGCCAGGGGTTTTCAAACAGGTAGCAGGCCTTGCCCGTAAACAGCGCATAGCCCCGGGTACAGATGGTGAACAGGCCGATGGTAAACAGCAAAGCCCCCACCACATTGCCCCCGGGGAAGGCATCCCGCAGCCGCAGAAATACCGTACCCCCCAGGCCGATGCAGAAGCCGGCCAGGATGGCAAAGAGGAACAGTCCTCCCACACGTCTCATATTGTTTTCCTCCCTCTCCGGCGCCAGCCGGGTCTCTCTATTGGTCTTGCGCGGTCTGGCTGCCGTGGGCGCTGATATGGTCTAGGATGACCGCCATCAGCTCCTCCTTCCCCAGCCCTTTTTCGGCAGAAAAGGAGATGATGGGGGTGGCCTCGTCCAGGGACAGGGTCTCCCGGATCCGGGCCAGGTTGGGTTCCCACTCGCTTTTCTTGATCTTATCCTGCTTGTTGGCCACCACCACAAAGGGTTTTCCGCTGTTCTGGAACCACTGGGCCATGACGCAGTCGTCGGCTGTGGGTTTGTGGCGCAGGTCCACCAAGAGGATGCCCAGAGTGAGCAAACTGGTATCGGCAAACCACTGCTCGATGAGTTTGCCCCACCGGGCCCGCTCCTGCTTGGACACCTTGGCGTAGCCGTAGCCAGGCAGGTCCACAAAGTAGACCTGCTTGTCGATGCGGAAGTAGTTGATGTGGGTGGTCTTGCCGGGGGCGGAGCCCACCCGGGCAAAGTTCTTCCGCCCCAGCAGGCGGTTGATCACGGAGGACTTGCCTACGTTGGACCGGCCGGCAAAGGCGATCTGTGGCAGACTGTCCCGGGGACAGTCTGCCAATTTCGCCGCGGAGAGGATAAACTCCGCGTTCTGTGTGTTTAGTTTCATGGCCTTTCCTTTCCCGTCCCAGGTTTTTAGGCCTGGGGGATGGTGGCGTGGGTGGACCCGGTCTCCGGGCTCACCACGGGGACCTGGCCCCCCGCCTGGTCCGGCTGGGCCAGGGGCGGCCGCTCCAGGGCGTTGGCCAGTACCTGGTCCACATGGTCCACGGGGATGAACTGGAGGGCGCTGCGGACGGTCTGGTCAATCTCCTCCAGGTCGGGCTCGTTGTCCTTGGGGATGATCACCGTGTGGATGCCGTTGCGCAGGGCGGCCATGGACTTCTCCCGCAGGCCGCCGATGGGCAGCACCCGGCCCCGGAGGGTGACCTCCCCCGTCATGGCCACATCCCCCCTTACGGGGATCCCTGTGAGGGCAGAGACCATGGCGGTGGTGATGGTCACCCCGGCGGAGGGGCCGTCCTTAGGCACGGCCCCCTCTGGGAAGTGGACGTGGATGTCCTTCTCCTTATAGAAGTTGGCTTCGATGCCCAGCTGCACCGCCCGGCTGCGGATATAGGTGAAGGCCGCCCGGGCCGACTCCTTCATCACGTTGCCCAGGTTGCCGGTGAGCTCCACCTTGCCGGAGCCGGGGATCACATTGGCCTCGGCCTCCAGAAGGGTGCCCCCTACGGCAGTCCAGGCCAGGCCGTTGACCAGGCCCACCTGGTTTTCCAGGCCGTTCTTTTCCGGGTGGAACTTCCGGGGACCCAGGAACTGCTCCAGGTTGTCTCCGGTCACATGGGCCTGCTTGTACTCCTCCGAGACGATCCCCATGGCCACCTTCCGGCACAGGGCACCCAGCTCCCGCTCCAGCACTCGAACGCCGGACTCCCGGGTGTAGGAGACAATGAGCTCCCGGATGGCATCGTCGGTGAGTTTCACTTGGCTCTTTTTCAGGCCATGGCGCTTGAGCTGCTTGGGCAGCAGGTGCTGCTTGGCGATCTGCAGTTTCTCCTCGTCGGTGTAGCTGGACAGTTCAATGACCTCCATCCGGTCCAAGAGGGGCCGGGGGATGGTGGAGGTGGTGTTGGCGGTGGTCACGAAGAGCACGTCGGACAGGTCGAAGGGGAGCTCCACGAAATGGTCCCGGAAGGTGCTGTTCTGCTCACTGTCCAGCACCTCCAGCAGGGCGGCGGCGGGATCTCCCCGGAGGTCGCTGCCCAGTTTGTCGATCTCGTCCAGCAGGAGGAGGGGGTTCTTGGTGCCGGCCTGGCGGATGGCATTGATGATCCGCCCGGGCATGGCCCCCACGTAGGTCTTCCGGTGGCCCCGGATGTCCGCCTCATCGTGGACGCCGCCCAGGGAGATCCGGGCCAGCTTCCGGTTCAGGGCCCGGGCCACCGACATGGCGATGGAGGTCTTACCCACGCCAGGGGGGCCCACCAGGCAGAGAATCTGCCCCTTGAGGTCCGGGGCCAGCTGCTTGACGGCCAGGAATTCCAGGACGCGCTCCTTCACCTTTTCCAGGCCATAGTGGTCTGCGTCCAGAATCTTCCGGGCAGCGGAGACGCTCACCCGCTCCTTGGAGGTCTTGGTCCAAGGCAGCTCCAGGCACACGTCCAGGTAGTTGCGCAGCACCGAGGACTCAGCAGAGCCGAAGGGCTGCTTCTCCAGGTGGGTCACCTCTTTGAGGAGCTTATTGGTCACCTCTTCCGGCAGCTTGGCCTCCATGATCTGGCGGCGGTAGGCGGTAATCTCGTTGTCCCCGTCCTCCCCCAGTTCCTCCTGGATCACCCGCACCTGCTCCCGCAGGAAGGCGTCCTTCTGGTTCTGGGTCATGTTCTCCTGGACCCGGCGCTGGATGTTCTGCTCCATTTCCAGGATCTCCACCTCCCGGTGGAGCAGGCGGTTGATTTTATTCAGCCGCTGCACCGGGCGCAGCTCATCCAGGATGGACTGCTTGTCCAGCACCCGCATGGAGACATTCTGGGCGATGAAGTCGGCGATATAGCCAGGGTCCTCGCTGGACATGATGTTCATGAGCATCTCCGCCGAAGCACTCTTGGGGGACAGCTCACAGTAGCGGTCAAAGAGTTCATAGGCCTGGCGGATGGCCGCCTCAGCCCGGAGGGAATTGCTCTTTCCCTCGTAAGCCGGGCCATGCTCTGCCGGCTCCACCTGGGCCACCAGGTAGGGCTCGGTCTGCACCAGGTCATGGAGGCGGGCCCGGTACTCCCCTTCCACCATGACCCGGATGGTCTTACCGGGCAGGCGGAGGATTTGGCGCACCGTGGAGACCGTCCCAATGTCAAAGAGATGGTTCCGGTCCGGCACCTCCACCCGAATGTCCTTCTGGGCCACCAGGAAAATGGAGGTGTTGGAGCTCATGGCCTCCTCAATGGCTTTGATGGAGGCCTCCCGCCCCACGTCGAAGTGGACCATCATCTTGGGATAGATGGTCAACCCCCGCAGGGCCAGGGTGGGCATGGTATGCAGTTCCTTGCGTTCGGTCTTTTCTTCCTCAGGCAAACCGATTCACTTCCTTTCCAAAGGCCCACACCGGCCCGCGCCGGTATGGGCAGAAAGGGCGGAGAAGTTTCCCCCTCCGCCCTGTGGTTTCCTTCACTTGTTTGGGGTACCGCCCCGTTAGGCAGTCCCGTTCTGCCGGGCCAAACCGCCGGCCTGGGCCCGCAGGGCCGCCGCCCCCAGATGGGGCCGGGGAGGCCGGTTGGGGTCCCGAATCAGGACGGGCTCTGCCCCGTCCTTGACACTCTCGGGGGTGATGTCCACCTCCACGATGGCGCTGTCCGAGGGGATGTCGTACATGATGGGGGACATGATCTCCTCCAGCACGGCCCGCAGGCCGCGGGCACCGATGCCCCGCTCCATGGACTTGTCGGCCACCGCCTCCAGAGAGCCGGGGGTAAAGACCAGCTTCACCATGTCATACTCCAGCAGCTTCTGATACTGCTTCACCAGGGCATTCTTAGGCTCGGTGAGGATGCGCACCAAGTCCTCCCGGCGCAGGGGCTCCAGCGCCGTGATCACAGGCAGGCGGCCCACCAACTCGGGGATGATGCCAAACTTCAGCAGGTCATGGGGCTGGATTTGGCTCAGGACATTGCGCTGCTCCATCTCGGACTTGCTGAGAATTTCCGCCCCAAAGCCGATGCCCTTCTGGTTCACCCGCTTTTCGATGATCTTCTCCACGCCGTCGAAGGCGCCGCCGCAGATGAAGAGGATGTTCTTGGTGTTCACCTGGATGAACTCCTGGTGGGGGTGCTTGCGGCCGCCCTGGGGGGGGACGTTGGCCACAGTGCCCTCCAGAATTTTCAGCAGGGCCTGCTGCACCCCTTCCCCGGAGACGTCCCGGGTGATGGAGGTATTTTCACTCTTCCGAGCGATTTTATCCATCTCGTCGATGTAAATGATCCCCCGTTCTGCCTGCTCAATGTCATAGTCGGCAGCCTGAACCAGGCGGAGGAGAATGTTCTCCACGTCGTCACCCACGTAGCCGGCCTCGGTCAGGGTGGTGGCGTCGGCGATGGCAAAGGGGACCTTCAGGATCTTGGCCAGGGTCTGGGCCAGCAGGGTCTTACCGCTGCCGGTGGGGCCCAGGAGGAGGATGTTGCTCTTCTGGAGCTCCACGTCCTCCCCGCCGCCGAAGTAGATCCGCTTATAGTGGTTGTACACCGCCACGGACAGGGCAATCTTGGCCGCGTCCTGGCCGATGACGTATTCGTCCAGGTATGCCTTGATCTCTTTGGGGCTGGGGATGATCTCCGGCATATCGGGGTTGGCCAGCTGCTCTTCTGGCGGGTTCATGTTCTCCAGGATGTCCATGCACAGATGGACGCACTCGTTGCAGATGTAGGCCCCAGGCCCGGCGATGATCTTGGCCACCTGGTCCTGGTGTTTGCCGCAGAAGGAGCAACGGATGGCACGCTTTTCGTCGTTCTTGGACAAAGTCGTTTCACCTCTTTACTAACGCAGGAAAAAGGGGGACCCACGCCCCCCTTTTTCCATGGTCTGATCAGCGCTTTTCGATCACTTTATCGATGAGGCCATACTCCATGGCCTCTTGAGCGGACATGAAATTGTCCCGCTCACAGTCAGCTGTCACCACATCCAGGGGTTTGCCGGTGTTTTCCGAAAGGATACGGTTCATCCGCTGCTTGATCACTTCCAGACGCTTCAGGTGAATCGCCATGTCGGTGATTTGGCCCTGGGTCCCTGCGGAGGGCTGATGGATCATGATCTCCGCGTTGGGCAGCGCCATGCGCTTGCCCTTGGTCCCCGCAGCCAGCAGGAAGGCGCCCATGCTGGCCGCCATACCAATGCAGATGGTGGAGACATCACACTTGATGTACTGCATGGTGTCATAAATGGCCATTCCCGCCGTAACAGACCCGCCGGGGCTGTTGATGTAGAATTGAATGTCCTGGTCCGGGTTCTGGGACTCCAGGTACAGCAACTGGGCCACCACCAGGCTGGCGGTGGTGTCGTTGACCTCCTCGGACAGGAAGATGATCCGGTCGTTGAGCAAACGGGAGAAGATGTCATAGGACCGCTCTCCCCGGTTGGTTTGTTCGACTACATAGGGCACTAAACTCATAGCTTGATCTCCTTTTCCATTCAGAGCACAGTATGCCCGCCTGACGGAAAATTATTCCTCACCCTTGGGCTCCTCGGCCTTCTTTTTGCGGGTGGTGGTTTTCTTGGGGGCTTCCTCCCCCTCTTCGGTGGTCTTCTTGGCTCTGGGTTTTCTGGCAGCAGGCTTCTTCTCTGCCTCTTCCCCGGCGGCCTCCTCGGTCTTCTTGGTCCGAGTGGTACGCTTCTTGGGTTTCTCCTCGGCGGGGGCTTCCTCGCCGGTTGCTTCCTCTTTGCTCTCTTCCTGGACGTCGTCCTTGGTCACTTCGGTGACCTTGATGTCGCCGTCATCCTCTGCGGCCACCAGGTGGGGCTTGCCCTCGGCAGCCACCAGGGCCATGGCCTTGTCCCGAGCCAGGTCGACCTTCAGGGGCTCCTTATCCAGGCCCTCGATCACCTGCTCGTAGGGGACATTGAGGTTGGCCGCAGCCTTCTTCACCTCTTCGTCCACTTCCTCGTCGCTGATGGTGATGCCTTCGGCAGCCACCACGGCGTCCAGAGCCAGCTGCTGCTTGATCTGGGTCACAGCGGGCTCCTTCAGGTCGTCCCGCAGCTTGTCGGCGGTCATAGCCATGTACTGCATGTACATCTCCAGGCTGATGCCCTGCTGCTCCAGACGGGAGGCATAGCTCTCCACCAGGCGGTCCACCTGGGCATTCACCATGGCCTCGGGGATCTCAATGTCCACCTGGTCGCACAGCTGGCCCAGCAGAGCCTGACGGAATCTGGCCTCGCTCTGGGCCATGTTGCGGTCGATGATCTTCTGCTTCAGGTCGTCCTTAAACTCGGCCAGGGTGTCAAACTCGGACACGTCCTTGGCGAACTCGTCGTCAATCTCGGGGACCTTCTTCTCCTTGACCTCGATGCACTTCACGGCAAACTTCACCGGCTGGCCAGCCAGGTCCTTGGCGTGATAGTCCTCGGGGAAGGTGAGGTCGATGGTCTTCTCGTCCCCAGCCTTCATGTCCACCAGCTGCTCCTCGAAGCCGGGGATGAAGGTGTGGGAGCCCAGGGCCAGCTCATAGCCCTTGGCAGCGCCGCCGTCAAAGGCCACGCCGTCCTTGGTGCCCTCGTAGTCGATGACCACGCTGTCCCCCATGGCGGCAGCCCGCTCCACCGGCTCCAGACGGGTGGCGCGGTCCACGTACTGCTGAAGCTCACGGTCCACGGCTTCCTCGGTGACGGTGGGCAGGATCTTGTCGGCCTCCAGGCCTTTATACTGCTTCAGGGTGATCACGGGACGAACGGTCACAGTAGCCTTCATGGTAAAGCCCTGCTTGCCCACTTCGGTGACTTCCACCTGGGGAGGGGCCACGGAATCCAGACCCTTCTCCTCAATGGCCTGGGCGCAGGCCTGGGGATAGAGTTCTTCAATGGCGTCTTCATAGAACACCCCGGCGCCGTACATGCCCTCGATCACCTTACGGGGGGCCTTGCCCTTACGGAACCCGGGGACCGAGATGCTGGAACGGTTCTTGCGGTAGGCCTTCTCCAGGCCGGCCTCAAATTCCTCCTGACCCACTTCGATGGTCAGCTCGACCTCGTATTTCTCTTTGTTTTCGACAACGCTCTTGACATTCATGTCCTTTTTTCCTCCTGTGAAACGCCCTTTTTTCCTTGTGGCAGAGCCCAAAAAGGCATTGTATTGCAGTATATATGAAGTATTCTATCAGAAACGAATGGAAATTTCCAGGGGTTTTCCTGACTTTTTTCCTTATTCTAAGATTTTTTCCGGGTGAAAACGGAGATAATCCGCCGCCACCAGGTGGTAATCCACCCCATCCCGGTTCCCTTGCAGGGCCAGACGGTGGCTGGCCCCGTGGAGGTGGCCGTAGTAACAGGCCCTCACCCCATAGGCAGTCAGCAGGTCCAGAATGGGCTGGCAGCAGTAGCCGGTGTAGCAGGGGGGGTAGTGGAGGAAGCAGAGCTTCTCCCGGTCCCCGGCCGCTTTGAGGGAGGTCTCCAGCCGCTGGAGTTCCCGGTGGAACACCTTTTGGCTCTGGCCCGGCTTGTCCTCCTCATAGAACCACCCTCGGGTCCCGCACAGGGCGGTCTCCCCGTAGAGGTGGCAGTTGTTGTGGAGAATGCGCAGGGTAGTGAACCCTTTCTCCTGGAAAAAGCGATTCATTTTCGAGGCCGTGTTCCACCAATAGTCGTGGTTGCCCTTCATGAGGATCTTGGTCCCCGGCAGGGCATCCAGCCAGGCAAAATCTGCCTCGGCCTCCTCCAAACTCATGCCCCAGGAGATGTCCCCGGCGATGACCAGCGTGTCCTCCGGCTGGAGGATGGACAGGCCCTGGGCCAGTTTGTCCACGTACCCCTCCCAGGCTCCGCCGAACACGTCCATGGGCTTGCTGCTCCCCAGAGACAGGTGGGTGTCACCGATGGTATACAGTGCCACGGCCTTCCCCTTTCCTCAGCGGAGCATCTCCAGCACCACGTCCATCATCTGGCCCTTGTCCACGCTCTCGGTGAAGCGTACGGCCTTGTCCCGGAGGGAGGCCAGGGGCACAGGGGCCGGCCGGCCGGAGACCTTCTCCAGCTGGTCCAGAGCGCCCAGGCCCTCTTCCACCTGGTCCACCCCCAGGCTGTGCAGCACGCTGTCACAGAACTTGAAGGGGCTGGCGGTGGAGACGAAGACGGTGGTGCGGTCATCCCCCGTGGCCTTCCGGTAGTCCTCCATCACATGGCAGGCCACGGCGGTGTGGGGATCGATGAGGTAACCGTAGTCCTTCCACACCTGGGCGATGGTCTGGCTGGTGGTGGCCTCGTCGCAGAAGCCGCCGTAGAAATCCTCCCGGAGGCGGGCCTGGATGGCCTCGGAGACGGTGTACTTCCCCGTCTCGTTCAGCTGCTTCATGTACCCGGCCACGGCCTGGTCGTCCTGCCCAGAGAGGGCGAACAGGAGCCGCTCCAAGTTGCTGGAGACCAGAATGTCCATCGAGGGGGACATGGTGGTGTGGAAGGGCCGGTTCCGGTCATAGGTGCCGGTGGCCAGGAAGTCCGTGAGGACGTTGTTGCTGTTGGAGGCGCAGATCAGCTTGCCCACAGGCAGGCCCATCTGGCCGGCGTACCAGCAGGCCAGGATGTTGCCGAAGTTCCCGGTAGGCACGCAGTAGTTGACCTTCTCCCCCATCTGGATCTTCCCCTGGTTGAGCAGGTCGCAGTAGGCGGAGATGTAATAGACCAGCTGCGGCAGGATCCGGCCCCAGTTGATGGAGTTGGCGGAGGAGAGGAAGTATCCCCGCTCTGCCAGATCCCCCCGGAGCTTCTCGTCGGAGAACAGGATCTTGACCCCCGTCTGGGCATCGTCAAAGTTGCCGTGGACGGCGCACACCCCCACGTTGCCCCCCTGCTGGGTCTGCATCTGCAGGGCCTGGACGGCGGACACCCCGTCCTTGGGGTAGAAGACCAGGATCTTGGTCCGGTCCACGTCCTTAAAGCCCTCCAGGGCGGCCTTGCCGGTGTCGCCGGAGGTGGCCACCAGGATGCACACCGTCTTGTCCTCCTGGGTCTTCACCAGGGAGGCGGAGAGGAGGTGGGGCAGGATCTGCAGGGCCATGTCCTTGAAGGCCGACGTGGGGCCGTGCCACAGCTCCAGGCAGGCCGTCTTGTCGTTTAGGGGATGGAGGGGGGCCACCTGGGGATCGTCAAACTTCCCCGCCCCATAGCCGGCCTGGGTGTAGGCGGTGAGCTCCTCCTCCGAGAAATCCTCCAGGAAGAGCTTCATCACGGCCACCGCCCGCTGGCTGTAGGACTTGCCCCGCAGGTCCTCCAGCATCTCAGGGGTGAGCTTGGGCAGGACCTCGGGGGTAAGCAGCCCCCCGTCCCGGGCCAGCCCCTGGGAGATGGCCTGGCTGGCGGTGAGGGCGATGTTGCGGTTTCTTGTGCTGACATAGTTCATGGGATTCACACACCTTTGAATAGTCTGGCCTCGCTCCCTCAAACAGGGAGAGAGCCCCTTGGAAATGATACAAAAACGGGTTAAAACGCGTTCTCCCAGTGGCAGATCTCCGGCTGGGCCGTGTCCCTGCCCTGGGGGGCGTAGACTTCGATGACGTCAAAGCGGGGCTGCAGCTGGGTGGGGTGGTCCAGCAGGTAGTACTGGGCGGCAATGCGCACCTTCCGCTGCTTGGCGGGGGTGACAAATTCCCGGGCCTGGGCCAGGTGATGGTCCTTGCGGAGCTTGACCTCCACAAAGCACAGGTATCCCTTCCCCTCCGCCACCAGGTCCAGTTCCCCCTCCCGGCAGCGGTAGCGGGAAGCGGTCACCTGGTACCCCTGGGATTCCAGATAGCGGGCTGCCTGTTCCTCCCCCCACAGGCCCAGGCCGGACCGGTCGCCCCCCCTCACAGCTTTTTGAGGAAGGTCTTGCGGTGGATGGGACAGGGGCCGTACTGGCGCAGCCGCTCGTAATGGAGCTTGGTGGGGTATCCCTTGTGCTGGGCAAAGCCATACTGGGGGTACTGCCGGTCCATCTCCATCATGTGCCGGTCCCGGCACACCTTGGCCAGGATGGAGGCAGAGGCGATGGAGGCGCTCTTACTGTCCCCCTTCACCACCGTCTGGTTGGGGGCGGTGATGCCCTGGGACCGGTTGCCGTCGATGAGGGCCAGGTCCGGGGGGATGGACAGGCCTTGGATGGCCCGCTCCATGGCCAGCATCCGGGCCTGGAGGATGTTGATGGCGTCGATCTCCTCCGGCTCTGCCCAAGCCACGGACCAGGCCAGGGCCTCCTGGGTGATGGCCTCGTAGAGCAGGTCCCGCCGGCGGGGCGTCACCCGTTTGGAGTCGTTGAGGTAGGGGTGGTCCCACCCCTGGGGCAGGATCACCGCGGCGGCATAGACCCGGCCGGCCAGGGGGCCGGCCCCGGCCTCGTCCACCCCGCAAAGGGTGCCGTACCCCTGGGCGTGGAGGTCGCTTTCCAGCTGCCACAGGTCAGGGCGTTCCGCCATGGTCGGCCTCCCCTTCCAGGTCCTGGGGCAGTTCCAGGGTAATCCGGCCCAGCTTGCCCCCCCGGAACTCGTCCAGGAGGATGTTGGCCATGCGCTCTAAGTCCACCTCGCCGCCGGAGATGAGAAAGCCCCGCTTTCGCCCGCCGGCCTCCAGCAGGTCCCAGCCGGACATGCCGGCCTCTGGGACGATCTTGAACCGGGCGGTGAGGGCCTCCGGCTTCCGCTGGGCCAGCAGCTCAATGAGGTGGCAGGCCAGGGTCTCCACGTCCATGATGGCGTCCCGCACCGCGCCGGTGAAGGCCAGATGGAGGCCGATGGTCTCATCCTCAAACTTGGGCCAGAGGATGCCGGGGGTGTCCAGCAGTTCCAGCCCCTGGTCCACGGTGATCCACTGCTTGCCCCGGGTGACGCCGGGGCGGTCCGAGGCCTTGGCGGACTTTTTCTTGGCTACCTTATTGATAAAGGTGGACTTGCCCACGTTGGGGATGCCCACCACCATGGCCCGGACCGGGCGGCCTACCTGGCCCTTTTCCCGCCATTTGGCGATCTGCTCCTTGAGCGCCCCCCGCATCACCGGGGAGAACTGCTTCACCCCTGCGCCGCTGTGGGCATCGCAGGTGAGCACGGCCATCCCCTGGGCGCGGAAATGCGCCTCCCAGAGTTTGGTGGCGGCAGGGTCTGCCTGGTCGGCCCGGTTGAGGACCACCACCCGGGGCTTGGTCCCCACCAGGTCGTCAATGTCCGGGTTGCGGCTGGCGATGGGGATGCGGGCGTCGATGATCTCCGCCACCACATCCACAAACTTCAGGTTCTCCCCGATCATCCGCCGGGTTTTGGTCATGTGGCCGGGGTACCATTGAATGTTCACGGGGCCTTCCCTCCTTCCCTGCCGCCCCGTGGGGGGCGGCCCATGGCAAATTCCATAACTAAGATAGTATACACGAGATTTCCTGGTCTGAAAAGCCTTTTCCACAAAAAAGGGAGCGCCAGCGCGCTCCCTTTTTTGAACTCTCGCGGAGATTACAGCTTTTCCTTGACCTTGGCTGCCTTACCCACGCGGTCACGCAGATAGTACAGCTTGGCCCGGCGGACCTTACCTTTGCGGACGGTCTCCACCTTTTCAATGACGGGGCTGTAGAGGGGGAACACCTTTTCCACGCCGACGCCATAGGAGATGCGGCGGACGGTGAAGGTCTCGTTGATGCCGCCGTGCTTCTTGGCGATGACGGTACCCTCGAAGACCTGGATTCTCTCCCGGTTGCCTTCCTTGACCCGCAGGTGGACACGGACGGTGTCGCCCACGGTGACGTCGGGGGCTGCCTTTTCAGGCATGTTCTTCTCAACAAAGTTCTGCATGAGATTCATGATCTGTTTTCCTCCTGTTATCAGGCGTTCGTGAGGCGTTTTTCCCCGTCTCCCTTGGACGGCGCCCCAGAGGACCACCCTTATTTCCATAGATCGCGATATATTTTACCAGGTGGGGCCAGAAAATGCAAGCATAAAATGCGGTTTTTTCCGACTCCTTTTTCTGTTTCTCTCTGCCCAAGCAGGGAGGTTGGGCCCAGCCCTCTTCTTCCCCTTGACAAGGGTACTTCCTTTTGGGTAGAGTAGGATACGTGACACGATATGCAGGAGGTTTCCACCTATGAAGAAAGGAAATGTCAAGGCACTGCTCCCCATCGGGGTGTTTCTGGTGCTCTACCTGGGCCTGGGGTTTCTCTTTGAGTACGGGCTGAAGATTCCCATGGGGTTTTACAGCATCCCCATTGTGGTGGTCTTTCTCATCGCCCTCTTTGTGGCTTGCTGCCAGAACCGAGCCCTTCCCTTGGAGGAAAAGCTGACCCTCATGGGCAAAGGCGTGGGCGATAAGAATATCATTATCATGGTTCTCATCTTCCTGACCGCCGGCCTGTTTGTGGGGGTGGTGGGCCGGAGCAGCGCAGACAGCGTGGCCTACTTTCTTCTGTCCATCATCCCGCCCCAGTTTGCCGTGGCGGTTCTTTTCGTGGTAAGCTGCTTTGTCTCCCTGGCCATGGGCACCTCGGTGGGAACCATCACCCTCATCACCCCCATTGCCCTTTCCGTGGCCGGGGCCTCCGGCTTTTCCCCTGCCATGTGCGTGGCCGCCGTGCTGGGCGGCGGGATGTTTGGGGACAACCTCTCCTTTATCTCCGATACTACCATCGCCGCCTGCAACGGCCAAGGCTGCCCCATGAAGGACAAGTTTCGGGTGAACTTCGCCATCGCCCTGCCGGCTGCCCTGGTTACCTTGGGGCTGCTCCTCCTCTGCTCTGCCGGGCAGTCGGGGGTGCAGCCTGTGGTGGAGGAGTACAGCCTCATCCAAATCCTCCCCTACCTTCTGGTGCTGGTGGGGGGCATTCTGGGGTTTAATGTCTTTCTGGTGCTGGTGGTGGGCATCGTCTCCGGGTCCTTCATCATGCTGGCCACAGGCGCCACAGCCCCCACCGATCTGCTGGCCAACATGGGCAGCGGCGCAGCCGGGATGTATGAGACCGCCATGGTGGCCATTCTGGTCTCCGCCATGGGCGCCCTGATCCGGGCCTACGGCGGGTTTGACGCCCTGCTCTACGGGGTGAAGAAGGTGTTCCGCGGCCGAAAGGGCGGCCAGCTGGGGATGGGCCTGCTGGTGGGCGCCATGGACGTGGCCACCGCCAACAACACCGTGGCCATCGTGATGGCCAACCCCATCGCCAAGGAGATGGCCCAGGATTATGGCATCGCCCCCCGCAAGGCCGCCTCACTGCTGGACACCTTCTCCTGTATCTTCCAGGGGATCCTCCCCTACGGGGCCCAGATGCTGGTGGCTCTGTCGGCGGCCAGTGAGCTGGGGTTCTCCCTGTCCGCGTTTCAGATCATCCCCTACCTCTTCTATCCCTTCCTGCTCTTGGTGAGCTCCCTCCTGTTCATCTTCGTCTTCCCGGAGCGGGAACTGGACCGGCGGTAACTTCCCTTCCCGGGAAAACGCTGCGATACGAAAAGAAAACCATTGGAAAGCAGGTGCACACTATGGAACAGGTTCTTGTGGTAAACCGCCAGGCACTGGAAGCCAAACTGGGCGGGCAGGTGTGGGTCACCGACCATCTGGACGACCTCCGCCAATTCATTCTGGACCACCATACCTTTCTCCCCCGGCAGCAGGCGGAATATGACGCCACGGTGCGGCAGATCATCCCCTACGCCATTCTCCGCCGGGGCGGGGAATACTTCCTCCTCCGCCGGCTGAAGGGGCAGACCGAGGCCCGCCTCCACGACAAACTTTCCCTGGGGCTGGGGGGCCACATCAACCCCACCGAGGAGAGCGCCGCCGACCCCATCGAGGCCGGTCTGCGCCGGGAGCTGGCCGAGGAGGTCATCCTCCCCCACCTCACCGCCCTCACCTGTGTGGGCCTCATCAACGAGACCACCGGCGGGGTCAGCGATTACCACACCGCCCTGGTCTACCTGCTGGAGACCGACGGAGAGGTCACCGTTCGGGAGACCGGAAAGATGTCCGGCAGCTGGGTGGCCCCGGAGGACCTGCGGGAGGCCTACCCCGCCCTGGAAACCTGGTCCCAAATCGTGGCCCAAGGGCTCATTTTCCCGGGGATTGTATGATTTAACCAAATCATAACATTTCGGTTTGTGCAGTTTTTTCTCGTTCTTTTGAAAAAAAGGCTTGCATTTTTTTGTGCCCCATGATATTATGATTAAGCTGTTTGAGACGGCACCCGGGTGTGGCGAAGTTTGGTATCGCGCTTGAATGGGGTTCAAGAGGCCTTGAGTTCGAATCTCAACACTCGGACCAAAAAAGCCTGTGACGCAAGTCACAGGCTTTTTTCTTATCTAGAAGCCGAGTCCTGCCTGCCGGTGGGGCTCGGCGTTTTCCATTGGTTGGCACCACACCTCCTTTCTCCCTAATTGTTTGAAAAATAATATACGAGCGATTGACAATCCTCCATTTCTAAAGTATCATTGTGTTATACTTAATTCGTTCTTGACGGAACTGCACGAAAGGGGGATATCCCTATGAAAAAAGACGTCCCGGTACCCACCGCTGCCCGGAAAAAAAAGAAGGCCTCGCCCAGCCGGTTCCAGGTGTCTATGAAGAAAGCCACCACAGAGATGCTCACCCTGTTCCTCCTGCGCCAAAAGCCCATGTACACCTATGAGATGATCCAAAGCATTGAGCAGCTCAGCGGCGGCGTCATCTCCTTCCACAACCTCTACCTGGCCACCTACCGCCTGCAGGACGACAAGTATATCCAGGAGGCCTACCAGGAGCTGTCGGAGGACAACCGCACCCGCATCTACTTCTCCATCACACCAGAGGGGTCCCAGTACCTGGACCAGTTGATCCAGGAGTACCGCACCTTCACCCAGACCATTGAGGACATCTTCCAACGGGAGCCCATCGACTTGGGGGAAACCCCTCCCCTGCTCACCACACCGCCGGAATAGAACAGGCGGCGAAACCACCTCGGCGACGGTTCCGCCGCCTATTCTCCAAAAAGAACAAATCGCTTCCTTGACGCCAACAGAGGCGGGGCCATTTGGCCCCGCCTCTGCTGCGTTTTGGGAAGGAGATCGGTTGGGTTGGGAAAAGGGGTTACACCACTTCCCCAGAGCCGGCGCCGTCGTTGGCGTCAGACCATTCCTTCTCCAACTCGGACCAGTCCCGGTTGGGGAGGAGCTTGGTCCAGATCTCGTAAGGATTCTGCTCGTCGTCGGTGTTCATGGTGTACTCGTGGGAGTTGGTGGCCTCCTGGATCTGCTCGTAGTACCAAGCAGTCTCCGGGTTGTCCGGCCAGGTGATCATGTCATCCAGCAGGTGGTCGGCGTCGGGATGGCGCTCGATGGTGCGGTTGACCATGGTCACTGCCTCGGCACGGGTGATGTACTGCTGGGGCCGGAAGGTGCCGTCCTCATACCCATTCACGATGCCGGCGTTGGCGGCCTCGTTGATGTAATCCTGGGCCCAGTGGCCTTCAATGTCCGGGAAGAGGTTTTCGCCATCATAGGTGGCCTCGAAGAAGCGGGCCGTAATGGTGGCAAACTCGGCACGGGTGATGTTCCCGTTGGGCTTGAAGGTACCGTCCTCGTAGCCGTCCAGCACCCCGGCGTTGGTGAGGGTGGAGACGGCATTGTTGAACCAGTCGTCGGCGCTCACGTCGCTGTAGGGGTTGGTCTGGCTCCAATACTCATTCCGGCTCTCGTCGGTGAGGAGGCGGAAGAAGATGGTGGCCACTTCGGCACGGGTGATGTCGCCCTCGGGCTGGACGCTGCCGTCCTCATAGCCCACGATGTAGGCATAGTGGTCCTCGGTGTTCAGCTCGGGCTTATCGGGGTCCACAGGGGGACGGATGGGGGGATGGTAGGGATTGACGGGGGTTTCCTCGGTGTCTCCGCCTGTCGTAGGTTCACCACCATCGGTGGGCGTGCCGGTCACAGACACTGTATTGGTCAGCGTATCGTTTGCGTCACCGCGGAGAACCTTGTAGGTGGCGGTGATGGTGACAGTTGCGTTAGCTTCCAGGTCACCCAGGGTGATGGTGTAGGTGCCATCCTGGTTCTCAGAAACCGTGGCACCATCGGGCAATCTGAAGTTCAGATCACCCTTACCGGTGAAGGTATCGGTGATGGTGACATCCTTCAGTGCAACCTCGCCGTTCTTCACCGTGATGGTGTAGGTGAGGGTGTCATTCACAGAGACGCTGCCACCGGTGTAGGGCTGGCCGTTAACCTTGGTCAGAGTCTTGGTGACCTCCAGTTTTGCAACCGGGTCGGGAGCCTTTTCGTAGACCAGCGCGAAGGGAGAGAAGCTGGAGGTGGTGAACTTAACGTACTCCTGATCACCAATTGTAACTTTCTCAACGACATCTTCGCCAGTTTTCACTTCTGCATCCTGTTGTCCCAAGTTGTCCATATCGACAGTGTTTTCACGATCCATACCCGTATAGTGCACGACATGGAACGCGCTGTCTTCAGCAGTGTCCTCGGGCACAGGCCAGTAAATGGTCAGAGATTGATTCTCGCCCATGGTAACCACGGTGTTGCCGTTCTGGGTGTCTACCAGGTCCATGTAGGCCAGGTCGTAGGCGGCGTTAGACAGGGTGTTGCCTGCTGCATTGGTAACTCTCTCAATGGCATCTGCACCCATGGCGGCGTTGAATTCCTCGCCGTTGGACACTTCGTCCACCAGGAGTTGGACGCGGTCGCCCTCGTTCTTAACCTCGACTTCACTGTCGTTGACGTAGTAGTTGACGTTTTCATCCGCTACGGCAGTGATGGTGTCAGCGTCCACAGTGCTACTGTCCGTTGCAATACTGTTGGTATTGTTTTCTTGATTCACCACACTGCGGATGGTGAGTGTACCAGTATCAACCTTGGTCTGACAAGTAATGCTATCATCGTCTACAGTAAGAACTGCTTTAACCTCGCTCTGATCCAACTCACCGGGATCAATGGTCATATTGTACGTACCGCAAACAGAATTTTCACTCATTTCAAGGATTTTATCCGACTTGATTGCTTCACCTGTCACAGGATCTTTAAAGGCCAAACGAACAGCGGGGGTATTGGTTGTAGGTGCCATGGAATAAACATTGCTGTCGTTATCATGGACGCCTACATAGGTCAGTATCCACTCACGTGTCACTTGTTCACTGTCAGACCCAGGAACATTGTAAGTAAACTTCAACTTTCCACTCAGGTCTTGCCCTGTGCTTCCGACATCCTTGCTTTCCAACCAACTTCGTACGCTAGCGGGAAGCGTAATGAAATATCCAGGCTCAGGCAGGCCGCTGGTCTCGGTCCCCGGAATAACATTGCCATCTCCATCTGTCACGCCACTATAGCCATCGCCGCCGGTGTAGATGGTAATGTCGGCGGGGGTGATGGTTACGGTGTAGTTGTCCATGGGGACGTTGACAGTGTCGTCGTCCTTAGGATCATCCTCTTCGGTCCCTGTAGATGCAATAGCTGTGTTGGAGATATTCTGCTTACCGATATCGCTAGCTTGGACGGTGTAGGTGTAGGTGATGGTTTCACTTTCCGTTTCACCCAGTTCGGTAATGGTCACTGTACCTCCGTCGGTAACTGGTGTGCCGTCCTCCCTGTTCCCAATGTAGACTGCATTCACACCGTGCCCCCACAGGCTGTCGGTGACATCAACCTTACCCAGAGGGCCAACACCATCGTTTGTTACCGTAATCTGATAGGTCAGCTTATCTCCAACTTGGGCAGTAAACTCCTGGAGGGCGTCGCCTGTAATGGTAGATTCTCCTCTAGAAACAGACGTCAATTCCTTTTGAATAGCCACGGAGGGATCATAAACAGAAACCTTTTCTGTCGTACTAGTCGGACCATCCGGGAGTGTGGGAGACTCTACGGTAACAATATTACTTACCTCTCCAGTTTCAGTTGTCGTGTAGGTATAGATGATCTTTGCACTATCGCCAACAGGAATTTCTGGAATCGTCACAGAACTATCGGCAGACACCGTTACGTCCTGATCAGCATCCTCTCCAACTTGTACGGAGATTACATCTCCATCCTTCCACAGGCTGTCTGTCACTTCAACATTCTTTAGAGCCACATCCCCTGTGTTTTCAACCGTGACAGTATAGTGGATTTCTTCCCCTACGTTGACATATATTTCATCTGCATCTTTTACCACTGTCAATCCAGGATTCGCCTCTAGGAAGGTGTATGTGTAGGTCACATTTTCTGTCACTGGGGTGCTTCCATTAATGTTCTGGTTCCATGATGCACCAGATTCCACATAACCTGTACTCGGCTTCATACCGGTGGGGATACTAGCTCCTAAAGTGGGTTCAGGATCCGCTGGATTCCACTGACCAGTAGTCTCATCGTAGGTTTTCAGATCAAAGACTTTTTTAATATCGGCAGTGCTAGCACCATCACTCCAGGTGCCGCCTACCACTTTGTAGGTTACTGTGGCCTCGTACTTGTCGGGAATACCGTCGCCCTTATCTGGGTCTTTTGTGCCGATTTCGTCCGTATCGAAGTTGGCGTAGAAGGTGATGGTATCACCGCCATTAACTTTTCTTGCAGTGAACGGGTTGACGGCGCTGTCACCTTCGCCTTCGGTCCAGATGTCAAAGGCGTAGCCTTCATTGGGGGTAATCGTGATCCCGTCCTCTACGGGGGTGATGGTGCCGGATTCGGCGTAGGCATCGCCATTTTTCAGAGTAAACACCTGGGTGGTGCCGGTGCCGGAGACAGCACCATTCTCGTTGGCCGCAAACTTCACCAAAGCCTGATACTTATCGGGGATGCCGTCGCCGCCGGTTTCGGTGTCACCGTCCTCACTGTCCTTCCAGTTGTCCAGGGCGTAGGTGACGATGATTTCGTTGGCCCCGGCAGTAATCTCGCAGGAGTAGTTCCCCTCGACCAAGACGTAGTTGTTGCCATCTTCTCCGGTCGTCTTTTGGGGCAAGTCACTTGTCAGGTTAACCGTTTCGCCGATGGTTGCAGTGCCACCCTTGGGGAAGCTGCTATCGCTCGTCCAGCTATCAGTGTTCGCAATCTTATTTCCATCCTTATCGAGGAACTCATAGTTTACTGTGTACTTAGCCGTGTCCGGGGTACTCTCGGAGTAGAACTTGATGACAGTTCCACTTTCGGGCTTCACGCTGCTGACAGAAACCTTCTCACCGGCTTCGAAGTTAGGTTCACCGGTGCAACTCTGATCCAACCACCAACCATCGACGATATAGTTATCCTTGGTGGGCAGGGCAGGCAGGGTTATTTCGTCCTTCTGCTCAAATGTTTTGATATATTGGGTGCTAGGTTGGCCGCCAGTTATATCGGTGTAGCCTTTATGTTCACAGTTGTCACGATTCTCGCAGCCACATTCCACGTGGAAATATGTGTCTTCTTGATCAGTAGGATTCTTGGCCTCCTCCGTAGTAGTATCCAACTCGGTAGTCCCGGCCACATACTTAGTGGAGTCATCATATGGCTCGTAGCTTAGAGGATCTTCATCCAGATAGTACTCCACGGAGTACAGGGTGCGCACATACACGGTGACGGTAGAATCACCTTGGACGTTGTCGGCGGTGACGATTCCATTATTATTGGTGATTCCCTGGCATCCGCTCTGGCCATAGACCAGGTCGGCATCTACGGCTTCGATTACGTAGCCATCTGTTGCTTTAAAGCTGATGTCTTTGCAGTCGTAATAAGTGACACTATATGTAACCGTGTCGTTATCCTCATGGAAGGTGCCGGGATCCCATGCCCCCTGAGACGCTTCATCCCACGACGCAGGTTGTTTCGCCTGATCGGGGGAGACTGTCACATAGGTACCCACATTGGCACCAGCACCCATTTCCTCGCCATCTACCATGACTCTAACCTTGATGGGGGTGGCCTGTGGGTCCAACACCGGGCCCGGTTCCTCATCTGTCAAAGTTATGGTGACTGTGTAGGCGTAGGGGTCGGGATCGTTTAGATCATCTATCGTAACATTCTCAATGTCCTTGTTGCCGTCTTTCGCTGTAACGGTAACCGATTCGACCCACTTGCCGTCGCTGTACGGCTCACCTACGTCAGGGATATCCTTTAAATCGAAGGCATTATTACTATCCAAATTCAGCCACTGCTGACCGCCGCCAATAGGCGATGTGCTACTGCCATCCTTCACCTGGATATCCAGGGTCGCGGCTTTCACAGCAGCGACTGGCTCGGGAAAATCTACGCTGTTGGAGTAGTAATTGCCACTCCAGTCATTGTAACGATAATTCAGCGTAGCCTGATCATTCAGATCAACTGAGTATTCTCCCGCTTTCTTTTCGCTATCCTTAATCTTAACGGTATAGGTCAGCGTTACCGTGCCATTCAAACCATCGTTATGAGTCCAGTTGATAGTATCGCCGGTGACCCAGAGATTGCCTGTACTATTGCTGTCCAGGTAGGATACCTTGACACCCTTTACGCCACCTACCAACTCCACCTTATCACCCAGCGGGTCACTGATCAAGCCCTTAATATTTTCGCTGATCTGCTCCATGCTGAGTTTCAGTTGGCCTGCGTCATTGGCTGTGAAGTAATAACCCGGCCCGTTAGAGAGGTTGTTGAATTCATCACTGCTGAAAGTGAACCCAACGGTGTAAACCTCGCCATCTTGCCAATTTTTAAAGCTCCAAAGGCCGTCAGGAGAATACCCATCATTGCTATCGCCATCAGCGACAACAATCATAACTTTGTTCGTGTCTCTATCGTTATGGAATTCGTCTAAAGCCTTTTCAATTCCATTGGAAAGGTTCGTGCCTCCTGTCGGAAATCGTATGCTATCAAAATTTTCATACACGTTAGCCCTGTCAGAAAACACCACAAATTTATAGGAGATCCCTTCCTCTCCAAGGTTCTCCATCATGTCCTCAACTGCATTGAGGGCAATACTCCATCTACTCTTGCTCCAATCGTCGTTTGCGACAGAGCAGCTGTAAACCGATGTATGTTTATGATGTTTTCCCTGTGGCTCTTGTGTACACCAACTCATCGACCCAGAACCGTCAATGACGAACACCACTTCCGTGGGTTTCGCGGTAACCACCTGATCAGCAGTCGCCGACAGGGTGACCTCGTAGGTTCCGTCTCCCTTGTCTACGGCTGTCTTAGACAGTGTGATGTCTGCCTGTTCTTTGGTTGTATCATTACCGTTCAGTGTATAATACCTATCCGCCGGTGTGAGGGAAGAAGTATTTCCATCACCCGGTACAGCCAACGCCGTCACCGGCAGCAAGCTCATGCACAGTGCAAGCACGCATACCCAACTTAACAGGCGTCTTGCCTTGCCTTTCATAGACTTTCCTCCTTTTTCTGTCTTGTTGCGGTGCGGGCACCGCTCCCCGTGGGGATGGGGTACCGCACCTGGTTTCGCCGGCTCACCTTCCCGGCACACACCGGGCAGCCGCAGTGTTTGGCGCCGGTGCGGGCATAGACCACGGCTTTCCACACGTGGTTCTCGCTGCACCGCCACCACACTTTCTTGTGGCTGCCCGCCGTCACCATCTGGGGGGTGAGGCCGCCGTTGAGGGTGGGGTCCCACTCCGCGGCCACCGTTGGGTCTTTGGTGGCCAGGTCGTTGAACCCCGCTAGGACCTTGCGGCCCGCGCAGTAGGGGCAATCGCTTCCCCCGGCCCGGGCGCTGACAGCTGCCTGCCAGCGGTGGCCCAGGGCGCAGACCCACCAGGCCTTCCGGTTGCTGTAGGGGGAGACGGTTTCCGGGGTCATGGCCCCGTTGCGCGCCCGGTCCCACTGCTGGGCCAGGTGGGGGAAGAGGGTGGCCAGGTCATTCTCCCCTGCCGCCACCTGCTTGCCGGCGCACACCGGGCAGCCCGCCCCATCCACCGCCCGGGAGGCGATGGCAGCCTGCCACACGTGGCCCTTGGCGCACTGCCACCAGACCTTCCGCCGGCTGCCGGGCACCACGTCCCGGGGGGTGAGGCGCCCGTTCTTCTCCGGGTGCCACTCCTGGGCCAGGTGGGGGAAGCGGGCGGCCAAGTCGTTGAACCCGGCGCTGACTTGCCGGCTGGCGCAGTAGGGGCAGCCGGCCCCTTCCGTCCGGGACTTGACGATGGCGCTCCACTGGTGGCCCTGGGGGCACTGCCACCACACCCGGCGGTTGCTGCCGCACAGGACTTGGTCCGGGGTGAGGTCCCCGTTGCGGGTGGGGTGCCACTGGGCGGCCAGGTCGGGGTACTGGGAAGCCAAGTCGTTGAACCCCGGCCAAGGGCGCTTGCCGGCGCAGTAGGGGCAGCCGCTCTCCCCGCCGGTGCGGGTGTACACCGCCGCCTGCCACCGGTGGCCGTGGTCACACTGCCACCAGACTTTCCGCCGGCTGCCGTAGGACACGTCGTCCGGGGTCAGCGGGGCGTTGCCCGGCCCGTCCCACTGGGACAGCAGGTCCTGCCGCTGAAAGCGGATGCAATAGTCCGCCAAGCTTTCTCGCATTGATTCCCCCCTTCCTCACGCAGGCTGTGCCGCGATTGGGGTTACCACAGAATTCTGATTTTGTGGTAACCCGTATAGACGGGAACCCACGCCGGCTGCGAAACGGGATTCCATCCCCCTGTTCACCCCCTAAAAAACACAAAAAAAGAGCAGGAAAACAAGCTGGAGAACGTGGCAATGCCCGCTCCAGCAAATTTTCATACCCTTTCCCAAGTTTTCCATGCCATTGGAGTGGCTTTCTGTGCCGTCTGACCAGGTTCTCCTTGATTTCCCCTGGGGGTCTGTGCTAAAATATGATAAAATATGAGCGCAATATCTTGTGCTTCATATTCTCGCAAGACCATTTCAAAAAGACGTTACCACAAAATCAGAATTCTGTGGTCAGAGGACCAGGCCCAATCGCTCCACCTGGCGCTTGTGTTCCGCGCCGCTCTCCATGATATAGATCCGTGTTGTCTCCACGCTGGCGTGGCCCAAGAGGTCCGCCAGCTTTGCAATGTCCTTCTCCAGGGCATAAAACGCCCGGGCGAAGAGGTGGCGGAAGTTGTAGGGAAAGACCCGCTTGGCCTCCACCCCCGCCTGGGCGCAGAGGGCCCGCATCTCCCGCCAGATGTTGGACCGGTCCAGCGGCCGGCCGCTCCGGGTGACAAACACCGGGCCGGAGACAATGCCCCGCTTCCGGCAGTACTTCCCCAACGTCCGGCACAGTTTGGCGGTGAGGAGGACCAGGCGGCCCTTTCCCTTCCCCTCCACCCAGGCCCGGCCGGTGTGCAGGGCCTGGACGGTGACGTATTGCAGCTCCGACACCCGTACCCCTGTAGAGGCCAGGGTCTCCATGAGATAGTACAGGCGCCAATTTCCCGTTTTCCTTGCTGCGTCAAGCAGATGCAAGTAGTCCCCCTTGTCAAGTTCCCGCCCCGGATCCCGGAAGAGTTCCCGCTGGCGGCGGAGGGGTTTCACCCGGCACTCCCCCCAGCCCAGGAAGGCAAAGAAGGTGTTCAGGGCCGCCAGCTTGCCGTTGACGGTGCTGGGGGCGCAGCGCTGGGCCAGGGCCTCCTTCCAAGCCAAAACCGTCTCCTTGGTGACCAACTGTCCCGGGCGCAGGCTCCCGGCAAAGGCCTGGATCTCCCGCAGGTATTTTGCCACGGTGGCCGGGCGGCGCTCCGCCTCTTGCAGATGCCGCCGGAAAGTGGCCAGGGTTTCCCCGGTGATGATGCGTGGTTTCATAGGGCATTTCCTCCTTATTCCTTTCCTCCCAGTGTACCTGCCAATGCAAGGGCTCGGTAGGAGGGCGCCCTTCCTTTTCCCAAAAGAACGGCCGGACCCTTTGACAGGGTCCGGCCGTTCTTTCCTTGCGTGGAGGTTAGGGGTGGGCCGTTTCCCGGCCTTGTCCGGGAAGCGTCCAAGTCTGGCTGGCGGTCTGCTGGCGGACCATGCGGGCAAACTTTCCGCCCTGGCGGAGCAGGTCTTGGGGGCTGCCCGCCTCGGCCACCACACCGCCGTCTAGGACCACGATCTTGTCCGCCCCGGCCACGGTGCGCATCCGGTGGGCGATGACCAACACCGTCCGGTCCTGGATCAGCCGGGAGAGGGCAGTCTGGATCAGGGTCTCGTTGTCCACGTCCAGAGAGGCGGTGGCCTCATCCAAAAGGAGGATGGGGGCGTTCTTCAAAAAGGCCCTGGCAATGGACACCCGCTGCCGCTCCCCGCCGGAGAGCTGGCTGCCGTTCTCCCCAATCCGGGTGTGCCAGCCCTCGGGGAGCTTCTCGGCAAACTCGTCGCAGTTGGCCAGTCGGGCTGCCGCCAGGACCTCTTCGTCGGTGGCATCCTTCCGGCCGATGCGGATGTTTTCCAAAATGGTGTTGTCGAAGAGGGTCACGTCCTGAAAGACGATGGCATACAGGGACAGGAGGGTCTCCGGATCCACTTGGGCAATGTCCATCCCCCCCACGGTGATCCTCCCCTGGTCCAAATCCCAGAACCGGGCGGCCAACCGGGAGACGGTGGTCTTTCCCCCGCCGGAGGGTCCCACCAAGGCGGTGACCTCCCCCTGCTTGGCCGTGAAGGAGACGTCCCGGAGGACCTGCTCCCCCGTGTGGTAGGCAAAGCCCACGTGATCGAAGACGATGTCGCACCCTCGGTTGGTGAGGGTGGTGGTCCCCTGCTGGATGGGATGGTCCAGGATCTCCCTCATCCGGGCGATGTTGGTGCGGGTGCCGATGACGGCCGCCAGGTTCTGCAGCGCCGCCTGGAGGGGATCATACAGCCGGGAGGCCACCAAGAGGAACAGGAAGAAGGTGAGCACGTCTAAGCTCCCCTGGACCAGCAGCACCGACCCCACCAACGCCACTGTGGCGATGCCCAGCTTCAGAATCAGGGACGCGCTCACCACAAAGGCCGCCAGGGAGAACTCGTTGATGGTGGACCGCCGCTCCACAGCGCGGATCTTCTCCGTGAGCCCAGCCAAGTAGCGCCTCTCGGCGTTGCTGGCCTTCAGGTCCCGGAGGGTCTCCATGCACTCTTGGATCCCATCGGCGGCAGCCATCTTGGCATCCATGGCTTTCTGGTTCATCCGCTCTTGGACTTTGGCCGATCCCCCCACAATGGCGAAGGACACCGGCAGCACCCATAGCGCCGCTAAGGCCATCCGCCAGTCCACGAAGACCAGGCCCACCGCCACCAGCACCGTGGAGCAGATGGAGCCCACCAGCTCCGGGATGAAGTGGGAGAAGCTCTGCTCCAGGAAGGTGCAGTCGGCCATGATGGTACTGGTGAGGTCGGACAGGTCCTTCTTCCCAAAGAAGGACAGGGGGATCTGCCGCAGCCGCTCGGCCAGGGTCACCCGGCGCACCCCGCTCTCCACATACGTGGCAAAGTAGGTGGCGTTGTATTGGAACCAGGTGGTCAGGAAGATCAGGACCAGGCACACCAGGCAGCCCGCCAGGTAAAAGGCCACCCTGCCCCCTCCGGTGACACCGCCGGCCATCAGGTCCCGAACAAAGAGGAACAGCAGCCCCACCGGCACCATGAAGGACAGGTTTTGGAGCAGGCAGGCAAAACACCCCTTGACCAAGTCTTTCGCGCCCTGTTGAGACAGGGCATACTTCTTCTGCAACCATGCGATCATGCCTGTACCTCCTCTCTGGCCACCTTCCACTGGGCCGCGGTCTGGTAGTTGTCCCACATCTGCCGGAACAGGCCGTTCTGGGCCATCAGGTCCTGATAGGTCCCCTGTTCGGCCACAGTGCCGTCCTGGATCACATAGATCCGGTCCACATTCCGCACGGTGGACAGGCGGTGGGCAATCATCACCACCGTCTTCCCCTGGGCCAGGTTGGCAAAAGCCGCTTGGACCTTGCTCTCGTTGTCGGGGTCCGCGAAGGCCGTGGCCTCGTCCATCAGGACGATGGGCGCGTCCTGCAGAATCACCCGGGCGATGGCGATGCGCTGCTGCTCTCCGCCGGAGAGGTAGGTTCCCCCGGCACCGATCACCGTGTCCATTCCTTGGGGGAGCTTGTCCAGGATGTCCCGGCACTGGGCCAGGTCCAGGGCACGGAGGACCTCCTCCCGGGTGGCCGAGGGCCGGCCTAGGCGGACGTTCTCCAGGATGGAGGCCTTCAGCAGGCGGCTGTTCTGGAAGACGAAGGAAACGGTGTTCATCCGCGTCTCCTTGTCCATCTGCCGGGCGTCTACCCCACCGATGCGCACCACTCCCTTTTGGGGGTCAAAGTACCGGGCAAGAAGATAGGCCAGGGTGCTTTTTCCACCCCCGGAAGGGCCCACCAAGGCCACCGTTCGCCCGGCGGGGATGGTGAGGGAGAGGTCCCGAATCACCTCGTGTTCCCCGTCGTAAGCGAAATGCACCCGTTCCAGGGCCAGGGAACCGTCCACCGGAGCTTTGGGCCGAGCAGGCTCTGGGAGCGGGGCCAGGTGCAACACGCTGTCGATCCGCTGAAGGGCGTCATCCACAATCATGGCGTTCTCGCTCTGGAACATGATTCGGGTGAGGGTGAGGGCAATCACCGGCGTGATGATGATGTAGAAGAGCAGGTCCAGCAGGAAGGCCTGGTCTCCCCCGCCCTGGGTCAAAGCCAGGCCGCCGGCGATGAGGAAGGCGAATACCCCGTTGATGGCAGTGGTGTACCACAGCATGGGGGCCCGAAGCTCCTTGGTGTAGGCGATGACCCACACCCGGTACCGGTCGATGGAATCCTTGAACTGCCGGAAGGAGTGGATGGTTTGGCCGAAGGTCTTCACCACCGGGATGCCTCGGACATACTCCACCGCTTGGTTGGCCATGTCGTCCAAGGCGTTTTGGTACTCCTTCATCTTCTCCTGCATCCCTGCACCGGTCATCCGCACCATGATGAGAAAGCCCAGGGCTACCGGCACCAGGCTCAGCAGCCCCAGCCGCCAGTCAAAGACGAAGAGGAGCACCAGCAGCCCGCAAGGGGTGGCAATGGCCCCTGCCCGGTCGGGAAGCTGGTGGGCCAGATAGGTCTCTGTGGCTCCGCTGGACTCGTTGACGATTTTCCGCAGCTTTCCGCTGCCGAAGGCCTCTGCCAGGCCCAGGGGAAGGGTGACGATGTGCTCCATGGCCTGGATACGCAGGTTCGTGGCCACCCGGAAGGCCCCCATGTGGGAGCACATCAGCCCCGCAATATACACCAGCACCGCCAGCACTGAGCTGCCCACCGCCAGCCAGCCGTATTCTACTAGGTGCTGAGCTTGGGCAAAGTGTGGGGCCACGGCCAGCACCTCCTCCAGAATCTTCCAGATGTACCAAAAGGGCACCAGGGCCAGCAGGGCACTGCCCGCCGAGAGCACCCAGGAGGCGTAGAGCAGGAAACGGTGCCCCTCTGCATAGCCCAACAGGCGGGAGAGGTTGGATGGTTTCTTCTTCATGGGAAAGAATCTCCTCCTTTTTCTGTGTTTTAGAAAAACGCACTGCGTCGATAGTTAGCTAAAGCTAACTATCGCGGGGAAAAGATGGGGCATTATGTCTGCCCCATCATTTTCATCCACCCTGCGGTGTAAAAGGCCCGCATCTCTTGGAGATACCGTTCCGCTGCCGGCAGCGGCATGGCGTGGATCACCAGTTCGAAAAAGGCCCGGAACATCCCTGTGACCAAGATATGCTCCAGCTGCGGGTCAATCCGCGGGGAGGGCATCCCCAGGCTGCCCAGCACGTCCTGGTAGTTGTGGGTGGCCTGGATCTCCACGGCCACCATCTCATCCACCAGATCGGCGTACCGGGTGCCTTCGGCGCAGCACAGCAGCAGCTGGCAAGCCTCCAGGTGGTCGTAGGCATAGTGGAGGATGTCCTCCATACACCGGCCGGAAACTTGGCTCAACTGGTCCACCTGCCGCTGGGGCGGCAAGGCAGCAAAGGCCTGCTGGGCCTGGAGAAAGCGGCCCAGGATGTAGTCATAGGCCGGGCCCACCAGGGCGGCAAAGAGGTCTGCCTTGCTCCGGTAGTAGCCATAAAAGGCCCCAGTGGTCATCCCCACGGACTGGACAATCTTCCGCAGGGAGGCCCTTTGAAAGCCTTTGGCCAAAAACTCCTGCCGAGCCGCCTGGTGGATGCGCTCCAGGGTGGTCAGCGGTTGGGTTGACACAGCGCGCCTCCTTTGTAACACCGTGATATAACACTGCTATACTACACCCGTTGTCCTCTGTTTGTCCTGCCGGAAAGGCCCAGGTCCTGCCCGCCTGGACAAAAAAATACCCGGCACCCAGGAAATCTCCTGCGTGCCGGGTCAGTGGTTGGGAGGTGTGTTGGACTCACTCCGCCGCAGGCATACGGCGAAGGTCTGCCAGGCGCTGTTGTCCGGCCGGGCGCCGCCCGGTGCGGGACAGGAGCAGCTCTTGCCTGGGGCTGTCTGCCTGGCTGGGAATCTGAACCAGGATTTTTTCCAATTCCCGGGCCGCCGGGGCGATCTGCGCCTCCATCCGGTCCCGGAGTTCTTTGGCCTGCACTTTTTCTTTGGCCCGAACGCCGGCGGACATGGGCCGGCCAGGGCCACAGAACACATTGCTCAGGGTGGCCATCCGCCACAGACCGCTGAGGTAAGCCCGTGCCCCCAAGGGGGCCAGCATCCCTGCTGCAGCCAGGGCGGTGCGATCTTTCCCCTCGGTGCGGACCTTGGGGGAATTGGCCTGGCGCTTCTCCTCCAGCAGGAGGAGGTCCAGGGCGATCTCCAGACGGAAGTGGGAGGACCCCTCCTCCATCCACTGGTAGATCTGGGGGTGCACGGTGTCGTCCAGCAGCTGGTGCAGGACGTAACCGCCAGCAAAGCTGCGGGCGGTGGCGCTCCCCTTTTGGAGGGCTTTGCTCAGACCGGGGAGGGACTCTGTCCGCCAGTTCTTGTGAAGCCGGTCAGAAATGTGTTTGGTCAGAAGGGAAAAAATCAACGGGTCCGGCCCATACAGGCCCAGGTGAAAGGCCGGCATATCGCCGGAAACGTGGGTACGGAGGTCTGCCGGGAGCTGCTCCAGGACCCGCAGACCGAAGTACGTGTGTGCGTTGTGATCGGCCATAGGCACCGCCTCCTTCTTTCTAAGGATAGGATACACCTTTTGGCCGGAAGATTCTACGATAAAATGTGAACAATTTTTGAACTTCCCCCATTCAGATGATGAATCCCCCATTGGGCGCCAGCACTTGGCCGGTGAAGAAGTCCCCCGCCGGGCTGGCCAAAAACCAGATGGCTTGGGCCACGTCCTCCGGGGTGCCCAGGCGCTCCAAGGGGGTCTCCTCCGCCAGGGCGGCCCGGGTTTCTGGGGAAAGGGCGCCGTTCATGGCCGTGTCAATCACCCCGGGGGCCACGCAGTTGACGGTGATCCCCGAGGGGCCCACCTCCTTGGCCAGGGCGCGGGTCAAGCCGATGACCCCCGCCTTGGCCGCCGAGTAGGCCACCTCACAGGAGGCCCCCACCTGTCCCCACATGGAGGAGAGGGTGATGATCTTCCCCGCCTTTCGGGAAATCATGTGGGGCAGGGCCGCCTGGCAGCAGTGGAACACTCCGTCCAGGTTCACCCCCAGCATCTGGCGCCAGCTGTCCAGGGAGATGTCGGTGAACAGCTCCTGCCGGGCCAGGCCCGCGTTGCACACCAGCACGTCCAGGTGGCCGAAATCCTGGAGGAACCCCTCCACCACCCGATCCACCTGGGCCCGCTCGGCCACATCCCCGGGGTAGAGGCCCACTGGCCCCCCCAGGGCCCGCAGCTCCTGGGCCAGGGTCTGGGCCCGGGCCAGATCCGTGTGGCAGTGGAGGCCCACCCCCCAGCCCTCCTGGGCAAACCGCCGGGCCGTTGCCGCCCCGATCCCCCGGGAGGAGCCGGTGATGAGCACCGTCCGCTTAGACATTGAACCGGAAAAGGACCACGTCGCCGTCCTTCATCACATAGTCCTTGCCTTCCGAGCGCACCAGGCCCTTTTCCTTGGCGGTGGTCATGGAGCCGCCGCAGGCCTCCAGATCAGCGAAGGCGACCACCTCCGCCCGGATGAATCCCCGCTCGAAGTCGGTGTGGATCTTGCCGGCGGCCTGGGGGGCCTTGGTGCCCTGGGGAATGGTCCAGGCCCGGCACTCGTCCTCCCCGCAGGTGAGGTAGGAGATGAGGCCCAGGAGGGAATAGCTGGCCCGGATCAGCCGGTCCAGACCGGACTCGGTCACCCCCAGGTCCTCCAGGAAGAGGGCCCGGTCCTCGGGGTCCATCTGGGCGATGTCGGCCTCAATGTTGGCGCAGATGGGGATGACCTGGGCCCCCTCCTTCTCCGCAGCCTGGACCACCGCCTGGTAATAGGGGTTGTTGTCATGGTCCTTGAACCCCGCCTCGTCCAGGTTGGCGGCAAAGATCACCGGCTTCAGGGTGAGCAGATCGGAGGTGGCCAGGATGGCCTTCTCCTCCTCGTCACAGGGGTAGCTCCGGGCGGACTTGCCGTCGTTGAGCCAATCCCGCAGGCCCTTAAAGACCTCGGCGGAGTGGAGGTACTTCTTGTCCCCCTTGCCGGCCTTGGTGTCCTTCTCGATGCGGCGCTCCACCATTTCCAGGTCCGCCATCACCAGTTCCAGGTCGATGATGTCGATGTCCCGGGCAGGGTCGCAGCTGCCCTCTACGTGGATGATATTGGTGTCGTCAAAGCAGCGCACCACGTGGACGATGGCGTCGGTCTCCCGGATGTTGGCCAGGAACTTGTTGCCCAGGCCCTCCCCCTTGGAGGCCCCCTTCACCAGGCCCGCGATGTCCACAAACTCAATGACTGCCGGGGTGGTCTTCTTGGGCTGATAGATCTCAGCCAGCTTGTCCAGCCGCTCATCGGGGACGGTGACCATGCCCACGTTGGGGTCGATGGTGCAGAAGGGGTAGTTGGCAGATTCCGCCCCGGCGTTGGTGATGGCGTTAAACAGGGTGCTCTTGCCCACGTTGGGCAGGCCCACGATTCCCAGTTTCATGGTGTTGTCCAGTCCTTTCTCTGTGGGGGCAGCGCCGGCCTGCCGGCCCGCCCCGTATGTCGGCTCTATTATAGAGGAAACCAGAAGAAAACACAAGGGGAAGCCCCATCCAGACTGCATCGCCAAAAGGCACCGTCATTTTCCCCAAAAAGAAGGATTTCCTGCATATCAGGGAAATTATTCTTTTGTACGACAAGCTGAATTTCCCTGAACTGTCCCTCTTATTTTGAGGAAACCGCTTAATTTTCAACTTTTTACGGGATTATATTGAATTTTTTCCGGTATTGCAGTAAAATGCAGGCTGTGTTATACCGACAGTTTTTCAGGATCGAGGCGAAGGATATCATGCTGAATATCGTGCTGGTGGAGCCGGAAATCCCCATGAACACCGGCAACATTGCCCGCACCTGTGCCGCTACCCGCAGCCGGCTGCACCTGGTGGGCCCCCTGGGGTTCGACATCAGTGACCGGGCGGTGAAGCGGGCTGGCTTGGACTATTGGCACATGGTAGACCTGCGGGTGTATGATAGCTTAGAGGACCTGTTCCATCAAAACGAGATCACAGACCTCTGGCTGTCCACCACCAAGGCCCCCCGGCCCTATACCCAAGCCCAGTTCCGGGACGGGTGCTGGCTGTTCTTCGGCAAGGAAACCGCCGGCCTGCCGCAACCATTCCGGGAGGCCTTCCCGGACCGGTGCTTGCGCATCCCCATGCGGCCGGATGCCCGAAGCCTCAACCTGGCCAATTCTGTCGCCATTTTGACCTACGAAGCGCTCCGGCAGCTGGACTTTCCCCAGCTGCGCGGAGAGGGAGACTGAAGGGGGCGGCCGTCTCCGCTCTTGCAGATTCCCCGGGAATCTGGAGGCGCCGCCTGACAAAATTGAAAAGAAGGGGCTTGTTCTGATGAACTATGATAAGAAGACCATCCGGGACATCGACGTGTCCGGGAAAAAGATTCTCCTGCGCTGTGACTTCAACGTTCCCCACGACAAAGCCACGGGGATCATCCACGACGACACCCGCATTGTCTCCACCCTGCCCACCATTCGCTATCTGCTGGAGCACAATGCCGCGGTCATCCTCCTCTCCCACATGGGCCGTCCCCACGGAGAGTGGAAGAAGGAACTCTCTCTCTTCTCCGCCCGGGACCACCTGGAAAAGCTGCTGGGCCTGTCCATTCCCCTGACCAAGGATGTCCTGGGCCCGGACACCAAGGCCAAGTGCGCCGCCCTGCAGCCCGGCCAGGCCGTGCTGGTGGAGAATCTCCGGTTCCGCATCGAGGAGGAGCAAAACGACCCGGACTTCGCCCGGGAGCTGGCCTCCCTGGCGGACATCTTCGTCTTTGATGCCTTTGGTGCCGCCCACCGGGCCCACGCCTCCACCGAGGGCGTGTCCCACTACCTGCCCTCGGTGGCAGGGTTCCTGGTGGAGAAGGAGCTCAACTTCATGGGCAAAGCCCTGGAGGAGCCCAAGCGCCCCCTGGTGGCCATCCTGGGCGGGTCCAAGGTCTCTGACAAGATCGGGGTGATCAACAACCTCCTGCAAAAGGCCGACACCATCCTCATCGGCGGCGGCATGGCCTATACCTTCCAGGTGGCCTTGGGCCGGAGCATCGGCACCTCCCTGCTGGATGCCGGCCACGTAAACTACGCCCGGGACATGATCCAGAAGGCCAAGGACATGGGGGTCACCCTCCTGCTGCCCCAGGACAATCTGGCCACCCAGGACTTCTCCGCCGATGCCCAGCCGGTTTTGGTGGAGGTGGACCAGTTCCCCGAGAATCTCATGGGGATGGACATTGGTCCCAAAACCATCGAAGCCTTCACCGCCGCCATCCAGGGGGCTGGCACCGTGGTGTGGAACGGGCCCATGGGGGTCTTTGAGTTCCCCGCCTTTGCCAAAGGCACCAACGCCATCGCTGGCGCCATGGCCCAGCAGAAGGACGCCATCACCATCGTAGGCGGCGGAGACTCCGCCTCCGCCGTGGAGCAGAGCGGCATGGCCGATCAGTTCACCCACATTTCCACCGGCGGCGGCGCTTCCCTGGAATTTTTGGAAGGGCTCACCCTCCCCGGTATCGCTTGTCTGGAAGATAAATAACCGGGGGCGAGGCGCAGATGAACAGAAAATATCGCAAAACCATCGTCGCTGGCAACTGGAAGATGCACAAAACCGCCACGGAGACCAAGCTCTTTGCCGAGCGTCTCAAAGGGGCCCTGCCCCGGGTGAAGCGGTGCAGCATCGTCCTGTGCGTCCCCTATGTGGATATCCCTGCCGCCGTAAAGATCCTCAAGGACAGCCGGGTGGCCGTGGGCGCCCAGAACCTCCACTGGGAAACCAGCGGCCCCTACACGGGGGAAGTCTCCGCCGCCATGCTGGCCGACCTGGATGTCAAATACGTCATCATCGGCCACAGCGAACGCCGGGCCCTGTTTGGGGAGACCGACCTCACCATCAACAAAAAACTCCACGCCGCTCTGGACGCAGGCCTGCGCCCCATCCTGTGCGTGGGGGAGGACCTGGAGCAGCGGGAGCTGGGGGTCACCTTGGAGTTTATCTCCTATCAGCTGAAAGCCGCCCTGGCCGGCGTCACCCCGGAAGAGATGCGCCGGGTGGTCATCGCCTATGAGCCCATCTGGGCCATCGGCACCGGCAACACCGCCACCCCGGAGCAGGCCGGTGAGGTCTGTGCCGCCATCCGCGGGGTGCTGCGGAAGCTCTACGGCGCCCGGATCGCCCGGTCCACCACCATCCAGTATGGGGGCTCCATGAACGCCGCCAACGCCCAGGACCTCCTCAACCAGGAGGACGTGGACGGCGGCCTCATCGGCACAGCCGCCCTGGATGTGGAACAATTTTTGCAGATCATTCAGACCGCCAACCAAGACGGTCCGCAACCCTGACGGGGCAACTGCCCCGGGAACCGAGGAAAGGTGCTATGAAAACTCCCACAACCCTTATCATCCTAGATGGCTTCGCCCTGGGGGAGGACATTCCCGGCAACGCCGTGCAGGCCGCCGCCACCCCCCAGTTGGACTATCTCTTCTCCCAGTACCCCTTCTGCCAGCTGGAGGCCTCCGGCCTAGACGTGGGGCTCCCGGAGGGGCAGATGGGCAACAGCGAGGTGGGCCACACCAACATCGGCGCCGGCCGGGTGGTGTTTCAGGACCTCCCGCGGATCAGCCGGGCCATTGAGGAGGGCACCTTCTTCCAAAACCCCGCCTATCTCGAGGCCATCCAGGCCTGCCGGGAGAATGGCAGTGCCCTCCACCTGATGGGCCTGCTCTCTGACGGCGGGGTCCACAGCCACATTGACCACCTCTTCGCCCTGCTGGACCTGGCCAAGGCCCAGGGATTGGAGCAGGTGTACATCCACGTCTTCCTAGACGGGCGGGACGTCTCCCCCACCTCGGGGCTGGGATATGTCCGCCAGCTTCAGGCCAAGCTCCAAACCCTGGGAGTGGGGCAGATCGCCGACGTCATGGGCCGTTACTACGCCATGGACCGGGACCAGCGGTGGAACCGCCTGCAGCGGGCCTACAACGCCGTGGCCGACGGAGAGGGTCCCTTCTTCTCCGATCCCCTCCAGGCCATTCAGGCCTCCTACGACGCCGGCGTCACCGATGAGTTCATGGAACCGGTGGTCTGTACCCGCGGGGGGAACTTGGAAGCGGGAGACAGCGTTATCTTCTTCAACTTCCGCCCTGACCGGGCCCGGGAACTCACCCGCGCCCTGGTGGACCCAGCCTTTGCCGGCCTCAAGCGGCCCCGGGGGTGTTTCCCCCTCCACTTCGTGTGCACCACGGAGTACGATGCCACCATGCCCAACGTGACGGTGGCCTTCCCCCACGAAAAGCTGAAAAACATCTTTGGGGAATACCTCAGCCAGCTGGGCCTCACCCAGCTGCGCATCGCCGAGACGGAAAAATACGCCCACGTCACCTTCTTCTTCAACGGCGGGCAGGAGGCGATCTTCCCCGGGGAGGACCGGTGCCTGATTCCCTCCCCCAAGGTGGCCACCTACGATCTCCAACCGGAGATGAGCGCCCCTGCCATCACCGACGAAGTGATCCGCCGGATGGAAAGCGGCAAGTATGACGTGATCATCCTCAACTTTGCCAACTGCGACATGGTCGGCCACACTGGGGTCTACGATGCCGCAGTGGAGGCGGTGGAGACGGTGGACAACTGCGTGGCCCGGGTGGTCCGGGCGGCCCAGGACATGGGCGGGGTTGTCCTCATCACCGCCGACCACGGCAATGCCGAGCAGATGCTGGACCAGGACGGCCAGCCCTTTACCGCCCACACCACCAACCCCGTTCCCTTCTGCATTGTAGGCGCCGACGTGCGCCTGCGGGACGGCCGCCTGGCCGACATCGCCCCCACCATGTTGGACCTGATGGGTCTGGACCAGCCGGAGGAGATGGACGGGAAAACCCTTATCCTTAACTAACGGCCCGGCCTCCGGGCCCGGCTTTTGGGAATCACAGCAAAAGGAGCAAATGAACATGAAGCAGATGATTGAAATCGTTGACGTTCTGGGCCGGGAAATCCTGGACTCCCGGGGCAACCCCACGGTGGAAGTGGAAATCACCCTGGACGACGGCACCGTGGGTCGGGCCGCTGTGCCCTCCGGCGCCTCCACCGGGGAGTATGAGGCCTGTGAGCTCCGGGATGGCGACCCGGCCCGTTACCTGGGCAAGGGTACCACCCAGGCCGTGGAGTATGTCAACCATGACATCGCCGAGGCCCTTATCGGCCTGAACGTCCTGGATCAGACCTACATCGACAAGCTCCTCATCGAGCTGGACGGCACCCCCAACAAGAGCCGCCTGGGGGCCAACGCCATTCTGGGGGCCTCCCTGGCCTGCGCCAAGGCCGCCAGCGAGAGCCTGGGGCTGCCTCTGTACGCTTACCTGGGCGGCGTCAATGCCAAGACCCTCCCCGTGCCGATGATGAACATCCTCAACGGCGGGGCCCACGCCACCAACAACGTGGACATTCAAGAGTTCATGATCATGCCCGTGGGGGCCAAGAGCTGGAAGGAAGCCCTGCGGATGTGCGCTGAGGTCTTCCACACCCTGAAGACCGTCCTGAAGGAGAACGGCACCCCCGCCGCCGGTGTGGGGGACGAGGGCGGCTATGCCCCCAACCTGAAAAAGGACGAGGACGCCCTGAAAGCCATTGTGGCCGCCATCGAAGCCGCTGGCTACAAGCCCTATGACGACTTCATGATCGCCATCGACGCGGCCACTTCTGAGTGGTACAACCCCGAAACCGGCTGCTATGACCTGCCCAAGGCCAAGAAGACCATGACCCGCCAGCAGCTGGTGAACATGTGGAAGAAGTTCGCCGACAACTACCCCATCCTCTCCCTGGAAGACGGCATGGGCGAGAACGACTGGGAGGGCTGGGCCCTGCTCACCAAGACCCTGGGCCAGCGCCTCCAGCTGGTGGGGGATGACCTGTTCGTCACCAACACCCAGCGCCTGAAGACCGGCATCCAGAAAGGGGTGGCCAACGCCATCCTCATCAAGGTCAACCAGATCGGCACCCTCACGGAGACCCTGGACGCCATCCAGATGGCCAACCGGGCCGGGTACACCGCCGTGGTCTCCCACCGCTCCGGGGAGACGGAGGACACCACCATCGCCGACCTGGCCGTAGCCCTGAACGCCGGCCAGATCAAAACCGGCGCCCCCAGCCGCACCGACCGGGTGGCCAAGTACAACCAGCTGCTGCGCATCGAGGAGGAGCTGGACGAGGTGGCCCAGTACCTGGGGAAGGACGCGTTCTTCAACCTGAACCTCCAGTAAAAACAAGCTGAGAAACTGCAAAACGGTCTTCCGCGCACCCTGGCGCGGGAGACCGTTTCTTTTTCTCTAGCCTTCCCCTCTCCCCTGCCCCGGGTTGCCAGCCAGAAACAGCAGAAGCCCAGCGGCTAACCCGGCCAGGAGTCCCATTGCACTTCCCCCATGGGCCCATAGGAGCAGCATCCACCGGGACACCCCGGTTCCCAACCGCAGGGCCAAGGGGAGCAAAAGGCACACCACCCCGCCGGCCAGGCACCTCTGCCGGGCCCGGCGCTCCAACGCCAAGGGGAACCGCAACCCCAACACGCCCCCTGCCGCAACCCCCAGCAGCAAGCCCAGCACGGGGCCGAAAAACAGAAGTTCGTAGAGCAGCCCATGCCCAGGATATCCCCGCTGGTACCCCTGCACCAGCCAGGGCTCCAGCCTGCCATAGCAGACGGCAAAGGCGGTCACCGCTGCCGCTGTCAGCCCCACCGTCACCCCCACCCGCTTCCGGCTGGGGCGGTAGGGTTGGGGCGGGCCGTACAGCAGGGTGGTTACCTCCACCCCCAGGGCGGCTGCGATGGCCTCCAGCTGGTCCAGGTCTGGGTGGGACACGTTCCGCTCCCAGTTGGACACCGCCTGCCGGGTGACGTGCAGCTTCTCTGCCAGCTGGTCCTGGGTAAGGCCCTGGGCCATCCGAAGTTGCTTGAGATTTCCGCCGATGGTCATGGGGTTCCCCTCCTTTCCTGTGTTCAGCATAGCAGATAGGGAGAGAAAAGTCACGCAACGGGTGATTGCAGAGGGAGAAAGAGCCCCATCCCGGGGCCGGTACACCGTACCAGTGGGGCGCGGCGCAGCCTATGCCCGCCCAGCCGGTGGGCAAAAAGAAAGCCCATCTCCCGTCTAGGAAAACCAGAAACAGGGCGGAGAGAACCTCTCTCCGCCCTGGTGTGCTTTCGTCTGGTCTTTCTCCAAAGAAAGAACGCCGGCCTCAAAACAGACTAATCTGGCTGGTCTCAGGCATGCTCCCCAGGGCGCCGGCGTCCCGGAGCTGCTCCACGTGGGTCTTGGAGACCTTGGGGCAGGCGGCCAGCAGCTCCTCCTGGGAGATGAAGGTCCGCCCCGCCCGGTTCTCCACGATGGAGAGGGCCGCCGTCTCCCCCAGGCCGGGGATGGCGGTGAAGGGGGGCAGCAGGCTCCCCTTCTCCTCATCCATGAGGAACTTGGTGGCGTCAGACCGGTACAGGTCGATGGTCTCGAAGGTGAACCCCCGGAGGTAGAACTCATAGCACACCTCCAGGGTGACCATCATGTCCTCCTCCACCGCGGCGGCGTCCTTGTCCTTGGCCTCGATCTCCTTCATCTTCTGCTTGCACACTTCCATCCCCTGGCACATGCAGGTGGCGTCCAGGGCCTTGGCCCGGATGGAGAAGTAGGCAGCATAGAAAGCCAGGGGCTTGTGTACCTTGAACCAGGCGATGCGGAAGGCCATCATCACGTAGGCCACCGCGTGGGCCTTGGGGAAGAGGTAGCCGATCTTGGCCAGGGACTCGATGTACCAGTCGGGGACGTTGTGGGCCCGCATGGCCTCCTCCCACCCCTCCTGGAAGCCCCCCTTTTTCACTTTGCCTTTCCGGACGGCCTCCATGATGTCGAAGGCCATTTTGGGCTCCACCCCCTGGTCCATGAGGTAGAGCATGATGTCGTCCCGGCAGCCCACGGTGGAGTCGACTGTAGCGGTGCCGGAGACGATCAGGTCCCGGGCATTGCCCAGCCACACATCGGTGCCGTGGGAGAAGCCAGACAGGCGGATGAGGGTGTTGAACCGCTCCGGCTGGGTGTCCATCAGCATCTGCCGGGTGAACTTGGTGTTAAATTCCGGCACCGCCACCGCCCCGGTGGGGCCCAGGATGGGGTCATCCTCATAGCCCAGGGGGGCGGAGTTGGTGAAGATGGTCATGGTGTCCTTGTCGTCCAGGGGGATCTCCTGGGCGTTGACCCCGGTGAGGTCCTCCATCATGCGGATCATGGTGGGGTCGTCGTGCCCCAGCATGTCCAGCTTCAGGAGGTTGTCCTCCATCTTGTGGTAGTCGAAGTGGGTGGTGATGATATCCGTGCCCGTGTCGTCGGCGGGGTGCTGGACGGGGCAGAAGTCATAGATCTCATGGTCCTGGGGGATGACCACCATGCCGCCGGGGTGCTGGCCGGTGGTCCGCCGGACCCCGGTGCAGCCCAGGGCCAAACGGTTCTCCTCTGCCTTGGTCACCTGGAGACCCCGGGCGGCCAGATACTTCTTCACGTAGCCGTAGGCGGTCTTCTCCGCCACGGTACCGATGGTGCCGGCCCGGAAGACGTGGCCCTCCCCGAAGAGCTCAAAGGTGTACTTGTGGGCGTTGGCCTGGTACTCCCCAGAGAAGTTCAGGTCGATGTCGGGGACCTTCTTGCCCCCGTAGCCCAGGAAGGTCTCGAAGGGGATGTTGAACCCATCCTTCACGTACTTTGTGCCGCAGATGGGGCACACGGCGTCGGGCATGTCCGCCCCGCAGCCGTAGGCCTCCCCGGCGGCGAAGTCTGAGTGCTTGCACTGGGGGCAGCGGTAATGGGGGGGCAGGGAGTTGACCTCCGTGATCCCCGACAGGAAGGCCACGATGGAGGAGCCCACCGACCCCCGGGAGCCCACCAGGTAGCCGTGCTCCAGGGAGTTCTGCACCAGTTTCTGGGCGGACATGTAGATGACGTCGTATTTCCGCTCAATGATGCCCGGCAGTTCCAGCTCGATTCGATCCTTGACGATCTGCGGAGGATCCTCCCCGTAGAGTTCGTGGGCCTTGCCCCACACCAGGTTGTACAGCTCCTCGGCGGAGTTTTCCAGCTTTGGGGCAAACAGGCCGTCGGGCAGGGGCTTGACCTCGTCGCACCAGGAGGCCACCAGCTGGGTGTTGGTGACCACCACCTCGTAGGCCTTCTCCTCCCCCAGGTAGGCAAACTCCTCCAGCATCTCCTCGGTGGTGCGGAAGTAGAGGGGGTTGGGGGCATCGGCGTCGTCAAAGCCCTTGGTGTCCAGCAGAACGTGGCGGTAGGCCTCGTCCTCAGGGTCCAGGAAGTGGACGTCCCCGGTGGCGCAGACCGGCTTGCCCAACTCCTCCCCCAAACGGACCACCGTGCGGTTCCACTCCCGGATCTGCTCCCAGTCCCGGGCGATGGTTTTGCCGTTCCGGTCCGGCCGGACCATGAAGCTGTTGTTGGACAGGGGCTGGATCTCCAGGTAATCATACCAGGAGGCGATGCGGCGCAGCTCCTCCCAGTCTTTTCCCCGGATGATGGCCTGGTAGAGCTCCCCCGCCTCGCAGGCGGAGCCCAAGATGAGGCCCTCCCGGTTGGCGTTGATCTCGCTCTTGGGCATGATGGGAAACCGTTTAAAGTATTCCAGGTGGGACAGGGAGATGAGTTTATAGAGGTTTCGCAGCCCAGTCTGGTTCTTGGCCAGCACCACCAGATGCTTGGGCATCCGCTTGGCCTTGCCCAGGGAGTTGCTCTTGGCCAGGGCCGGGTTTACCTGCTGGAGGGTGTGCACCCCCCGGTCCCGGAGCATCCGGATAAAGGGGACTAGCATGTATCCCACCATGGCCGCATCGTCCGAGGCCCGGTGGTGGTTGAAGTCCGGCAGGTTTAAGTGGCGGCAGACCACATCCAGCTTATACTTAGACAGCTCCGGCAGCAGGTTTTGCGCCAAGGGCAGGGTGTCCAAAAAGGTGGGCTGAAACTCTATGCCGTACCGCTGGCACCCCGTCCGGATGAATCCAATGTCAAACTCTGCGTTGTGGGCAGCCAGCGGCCGTCCGGCCGCAAAGTCTAAAAAGGCCTGGATGGCCTCCGCCTGGCTGGGGGCCCCCACCAACATCTCGTCGGTGATCCCGGTGAGCTGGACGATGTTAGGGGCCAGTTTCCGCTGGGGGTCTACGAAGGTCTGGAACCGCTCCTTGACCTCCCCGTGGTCCAGAACCACGGCGCCAATCTCGGTGATGACGTCAGTCTCCTTACTCAGGCCGGTGGTCTCCAGGTCGAAGCAGACGATGGGCTCGTCCAAATCCTGGTCCTGCTCCCCCCGGACGGTGAGACGCTCGTCCACATTGTTGATGTAGTAGGCCTCGGTGCCCAGAAGGACCTTGCACTTGCCCTTGCCGGCGCTCCAAGCGTCGGGAAAGGACTGGGCCACCCCGTGGTCGGTGATGGCAACGGCGGGGTGCCCCCACTGGATGGCCCGCTTCACCGCATCCTTGGTGTCGGTGAGGGCATCCATCAGGGACATCTTGGTGTGGAGGTGAAGCTCCACCCGCTTTTCCGGGGCGTTGTCCTGCTTCACGGTTTTTTCCGCGGTCTCGATGACCAGGGGTTCCAGGACCATGTCGTTGTCAAACCGGTTGAGGTTCAGCCGGCCGGAGATTTTCAGGTGCATGCCCACCTTCACCCCGTTGACGATGGGGGTCCCCTCGTCCCCCGGCATGAACTTGCTGACCCGGATGGAACTGGTATAGTCGGTGATGTCAAAGCTGATGACCCAGGCGTTGCGCTTCTTCAACTCCCGGTGCTCCACCGCGAACACGTCCCCCTCAACGGTGACCACCCCCATGTCCAGCTCCAGGGTGTGCATGGGCTTGGGGGCCTTTTTGATCTGCCGGGTGCCATAGATCCGCTGGGAGGAAAAGCCCCGGGCCTCCTTGTGGGCGGCCATGGCGGCCTTCATGGCCTGCTGCCGCATGGCCTCGGTCTGGCGGAAGAGTTTTTCCTGCTGGGAGAGGTCCTCTTCCGGGGCGGCAGGCCCGCCCTCCGGTTCCTCAGGGACAGGGGCCGGCTCCGCCGCCGGGGCGGGGGGGGGCTCCCAAGCCGGCGGCACGGCCGCCTCCATGGGGGGGACGTCGGCATCCTCCGGAGGCGGCGGGGCATCCTCCTCTCCCGGTGGAGGAGGCATGGGCTCCTCCGCCCCTGCCGGAGCCTGGGGGCAGGCGGGGCGGAAGGTCACCCCCCGCAGGCCGTAAATCTGAGACACTTCCCGCCCCACCTGGTCCAGCAGGGCCGGGGCGGGCAGGTCGGCGCAGAGGAGTTTCACCTCGATGGTCCGGCTATGGCTGTCCATCACCGCCCCGGTGACCAGCCAGGTCTCCAGCTGGGCCGCCAGGGCAGGAGCAGGATGGTATTTGGCAAACATTTCAAAGAAAGGCAGGTTTCTCTCTGGCATAGGTGATTCCTTTCTAAAACGTGCTGTGCGGGGTCGATGGTACTATGTACCCTTCCGGTAGACGGCGCAGAAGCCACCTTGGGGCGCCTGCCCGGCGGGGGTCCCCATTTCTCCCGAGAAATGGGGAGAAAGAGGGCCG
>OLFX01000119.1_pt1 | contig 136765 bp, 132 predicted proteins | sample 1605091 | NCBI WGS metagenome assembly OLFX01 (sample SAMEA3888906, study PRJEB22519) | human gut metagenome | biome: human gut; feature: human-associated habitat; material: faeces | place: Denmark | collected 2012
GTCCCGGCAGACATTACTGCCGGGACTGAAACTGTCTTACGACCACCCGCATTTCCGCCGCCCCGGTTTTTATAAAGCATGCCTTTCTGTTAGGACTTCCGGTCATCCAGCAGAGCGCCGGTCTGCGTATCGCGCGAATAGTGGCGCAGGAATTCCCACACAAGCTCCGCCATGGACGGCGCCGGCCAATGCGGGAAATTGTCCACGGAGACGATCTGCAGCGTGTCGTCTCCGTAGCGGTCCGTCACCGTGCCGATGTAGTGGTCGCAGCCGTAAATGCGCCGAACCTCGGTTTTGGAGAACGGCATGCCGATGCGGCGGCAGACGAGATCCTCGCTCTCCGCACAGGCGAGGACCTCCTCGAGCGTGACCTCGGGGCAGTTGCACGAACGCAGGCGAAGATTCAGTGATTCGACCTTGTATGCGGCATTCGGGGCCTGCACCGGCAGGCGGTTGCGCGCCGTCTCCCGCCCGTGCGGATTCGTGCGGCGCGCGCCATACATGCCGCGCTGCGGCGCATCCTCATAATAAGGCACAAGATACAGGCCCTCCTGCTGGCCGCAGACGGTCAGGATCGGGACGCGCACCTGAGCCGCGTGCTGCACGCGCTCTTCCGGCTCCATCCCCATGGAAAACGGCCCGGCAAGGCATCCGCACGGCGCGGCTGCAGCCAGAAGCTCCGGCCGGGCGAACAGCAGGGCATTTGTCTGCGCGCTCCCCTGCGAATAGCCCGTGCAGTACACGCGGCCGGGGTCGACCGGGTAGTCCCGCATCAGAATGTCATACAGACGCAGGAGATTTTGGAGCGAGTGATCCTGCGGAATGCAGACGATCAGCTCCTCGCGCGCTGCGATGGGCAGAAAACCGGAGCACTCCTCCCAGTTGATCGGCATGCTACTCCCGTGGAGCACGAACAGCAGCGGGTAGCGGCGTGAGCTTTTTTCTCGTGCCGAAACGGGCGTGAACAGCGCCCAGCGGTGATAGAAGTCATTGCGCTCCATCACTTGCTTGTCCAGGCCCTGCGCGTGCCACTTCTGCACATAGGCCGGGTCCATTTCGTCGCCGTAGCGGATGTAGTCTTCAAATTGCAGCACCATCTGCCGCCCCATTTCGCTGTGGATGAGCGCTTCGATGTCGCAGCCCTCTGCCGCGATGCGCGGCGTGCGGTCGCGCAGGGAGATCAGCTCGCGGTCCCCGCTTTCCGGCTTGCTCCAGACGACCGGGATGTCCCAGAGGTACAGCTCTGCATAGTCCATTTGGTTTCCCCCAAATATAGAAAGGACCTGCTGCATGCGCTGCGGCAGGTCCGTTTTATCCTGAGATCGGAATTGCCGTTTACAGGCCGTTCTTCTTCTCGTTCTTTTTGCGTTCCTTTTCGGCCTTCTTGGCGGCGGCCTTCTCCTTGGCGGCAGCCTGCGCCTCGGCGCGGGCCTTCTGCGCAGCCTCCTGTGCGGTGTTATTCGTCATAACAGACCACTTGGCCAGCTCCATGCGGACGCGGTCCATGCTGGTCTCGATAACGATGTTGTCGCCCTTGATGTCGACGATCTTACCGACGATGCCGCCGATGGTCGTGATCTTGTCGCCTTCCTTCAGAGAATTGCGAAGGTTCTCTTCTTCCTTCTTTTTCTTCTTCTCGGGGCGGATGATCATGAAGTAGAACACCGCGACCATAACGACAAGGATAAGGATCATGCTGTAGTCCATAGGATTTTCCTCCAGTTTTTCACATTGTTTTTATTATACAGGCACACGGCTCTCAATGCAAGGAAAATATTTTGAATTTTTTTCAGATGCGGCGGTCGAGCCGCTCGGAGTATGTCCGGCGGAATTCCTCAAATCGACCTTCGTCCAGAGCCTGACGGATGCGCTCCATCAGCTTGTTGTAAAAATACAGATTGTGCATGACGGAAAGCCGCATGGCCAGCATTTCTTCTGCCTTGAACAGATGGCGCAGATACGCGCGGGAATAGCGGCGGCAGACCGGGCAGTCACAGGCCGGGTCGATAGGCTGCATGTCGCGCTCGTATTTCGCGTTCTTCAGATTGATGGCGCCCTCCCAGGTGAAGAGCTTCGCGTGGCGCGCATTGCGCGCGGGCATGACGCAGTCGAAGAAGTCTACGCCGCGGGCGACGCCCTCAATGATGTTCGACGGCGTGCCGACCCCCATGAGATAGCGCGTTTTGTCCTTCGGCATATAGGGCTCGACGGCGTCGATGATGTCGTACATCGTCTGCGTGCTCTCGCCGACGGCAAGGCCGCCGATGGCATAGCCCGGCAGGTCCAGCTCGGCGATCTGCTGCATGTGGCGGATGCGCAGGTCGGCATAGGTGCCGCCCTGATTGATGCCCCAGAGCATCTGCTGCGGGTTCACCGTGTCCGGCAGCGCATTCAGGCGAGCGTTTTCCGCCTTGCAGCGGACGAGCCAGCGATAGGTGCGGTCGACGGAGCGGGCCACATAGTCATAGGGGGCGGGATTCTCGATGCACTCGTCAAAGGCCATGCAGATATCCGAGCCTAGGTTCGACTGGATCTGCATGCTCTCCTCCGGGCCCATGAAGATCTTGTGGCCGTCGATGTGCGAGGCGAAATACACACCCTCCTCCTTGATCCGGCGCAGGCTCGCCAGTGAGAATACCTGAAATCCGCCGGAGTCCGTCAGGATCGGGCCGTCCCACGTCATAAAACGGTGCAGGCCGCCCAGATCGTGCACGAGGCGGTCACCGGGTCGCAGATGCAGATGGTAGGTGTTGGAAAGCTCGACCTGACAGCCGATGGCCTTGAGGTCCGCCGCGCTCAGCGCGCCCTTGATGGCACCCTGCGTGCCGACGTTCATGAACACGGGCGTCTGCACCGTGCCGTGCGCGCAGGTAAATACGCCCCGCCGCGCCTTCCCTTCGGTTTTTAACAGTTGAAACATGGTATACTCCTGCACATATGCTTATATTTAACAATATAGAAATTATGTGAAATTACTCAATGAACATGGCGTCGCCAAAGCTGAAAAACCTGTAACGAGACTCAACCGCCTCGTGATAGGCATGCATGACGTGGTCATAGCCCGCAAAGGCGGACACCAGCATGATGAGCGTGCTCTCCGGCAGATGGAAATTGGTGATGAGCGCGTCCATCGCACGGAATCGATAGCCGGGATAGATGAAGATATCCGTCCAGGCGCTCTTTTCCGTGAACGTGCCGTCCGGCTCGGCCAGCGATTCCAGCGTCCGGCAGGATGTCGTGCCGACGCAGATGATGCGGCCGCCGTTCTGCCGCGTGCGGTTGAGCACCTCGGCCGTCTCGGCGGAGAGCATGCAGAACTCGCTGTGCATATGGTGCTCCGTGATCTCGTCTGCCTTGACGGGGCGGAACGTCCCGAGTCCCACATGCAGCGTGATATACGCAAGCGAAACACCCTTGTCGGCAATGCGCTGCAGCAGCTCCTTTGTGAAGTGCAGTCCGGCCGTCGGCGCGGCGGCGGAGCCGGTGACGCGGGAATAGACCGTCTGATAGCGCTCGCCGTCGGCAAGCTCCTCGCGGATATAGGGCGGAAGCGGCATCTTGCCGAGGCGCTCGAGCAGCTCGAGGAAAATCCCCTCATAGTGGAACTGCACCAGGCGGTTGCCGCCCTCCTCCTCGGCCGTGACCGTCGCGGTGAGCGCGCCGTCGCCGAACGAGAGCTCCGCACCGGGGTGCAGCTTGCGGCCCGGCTTGGCGAGGCATTCCCAGACGCCGCCGCCCTTGTCCTGCAGGAGCAGCAGCTCCACGGCGCCGCCCGTCGGCACGCGGTGGCCGAGCAGGCGCGCGGGCAGCACGCGCGAATCGTTCATCACAAGGCAGTCGCCCGGCTGCAGATAATCCACGATATCATAAAAATGCCGGTGCTCCAGCTCGCCGGTCTCCCGGTGGAGCACCATCAGGCGGGAGCTGTCGCGCCGCTCCAGCGGTGTCTGTGCGATGAGCTCCTGCGGCAGATCATAGTAAAAATCACTGGTTTTCAAGAAATTCGTCCCTTTCCAAGCATTAACGGAATACCTCGCCCTGCTCATCGAGCATTTCGAGCCTGCGGCAGCGGACAAAGTCCGGCTTTGCCTCCGGCAGATAGCGCTCGATGGCGGCGGCAAGCAGCATGGGGTTGAGCGACGGCTCCTGCGCGCTGACCTCGCACGTCAGCAGCAGCGCGCCCGGCGCAGCCTCCACATGATAGGCGTGCAGCATGGGGCGGATGTCCGTCTCAGCCATGCCGCGCTTCGTGCGCTTTTCGACCACGAGCTCCGGCCGTTCCAGCAGGGTTGTGATCGCGGCAGGCTCCGGCACGGCACCGTCATATTCCAGCGTGAGCAGCGCGCGCAGGCGGCGCAGCTCACGGGCCTTGCGCGTGCTTTCATAGACCTCCAGCACCCGCACGCCCTCCGGCAGGACGGCGTTGAGTGCTTCCGGCGTGACGGCAAGCTCGCCGTCCAGCTCGTATTCCATGAGCTCGCACACGCTTTCCATGCCGACGCTCAGCGGCAGCAGCATGGACACATAGGCATGCGGCGTGAAGCCCTGCGAATGGTGCAGCACCACACCGGCTCGGCGGAACGCGCGCTGCATGAGCCGCATCAGGTCCAGATGCGACATCCAGACGGCGCGGCCTGTTTTTTCAAAGCGGATCCTATGCATCGCAGCGCCCTCCCTTCAGAAGGCAGTTTGCGCCGCAGCCGTTGCAGGCCGTCCGGCAGTCGGGCGTCGTTTCGGAGCGGTAGGCACGCTCGCGCTCGCGCAGCAGGCAGCCCGTGCTCACGCCGTCGGAGATCGTGTCCCACGGAAGAAGCTCGTCCAGACCGAAGCCGCGCGTCGTATAGAAATCCGGGTCGACGCCGCAGGCCGCGAATGCGTCCAGCCACGTCTGATAGGAGAAATACTCATCCCAGCCGTCCAGCCGCGCGCCGCGGCGCACGGCCTCCTCCAGCACGGGGCCGAGGCGGCGGTCGCCGCGGGCCAGAACGGCCTCGAGGCGGCTCAGGTCGGCAGCGTGCCAGTTATACTCGATGCTCTTCGACGGCATATTGTCCTTGAGCAGGCGCGCCCGGCGGAGATATTCCTCCGGCGTGATCTGCTTCTCCCACTGGAAGGGCGTGAACGGCTTCGGAACAAAGAAGGCCGTTGCCACATGGATGCGCACGCCGCGCTTTTTGTTGCTGGCGTGCTCGCGCCACGTCTTCAGGATCTCATAGACGAGCTTTGCGATGCCGAGCACATCCTCGTCCGTTTCCGTGGGCAGGCCGAGCATGAAGTAGAGCTTCACATTGTTCCAGCCGCCCTCAAAGGCGATGGCGCAGGTATCGAGGATCTCCTGCTCCGTGACATTCTTATTGATGGCGTCGCGCAGGCGCTGCGTACCGGCCTCCGGCGCGAACGTCAGGCCACTCTTGCGCACCTGCTGCAGCCGCAGCATGAGATCGCGGGAAAAATTGTCCGCGCGCAGCGACGGCAGCGAGAGATTGATCTTGCGCGGCGCGCAGTAATCGAGCATGGCATCTGCCAGCTCCGGCAGGCCGCGGTAATCGGATGTCGAAAGGCTGGAAAGCGTGATCTCATGGCAGCCGGAATTTTCCAGAGACTCAATGGCCTGACGGCGCAGCGTCTCGGGCGAGCGGGGCCGCACGGGGCGGTAGGTATAGCCCGCCTGGCAGAAGCGGCAGCCGCGGATGCAGCCGCGCATGACCTCGAGATTCGAGCGGTCATGGACGATCTCCGTATTCGGGACGATGCCGTCCGTCGGATAGAGCGCGGTGTCCAGATCCTGCACGATGCGCTTTGTCACGCGCGCAGGCGCGCCGTCCAGCGGGGTGACCGAGGCCAGCGTGCCGTCGGCATTCCACTCGTGGCGGTACAGCGACGGCACATACACGCCCTCGATCTGCGCCACGGCGCGGAGAAATTCCGATCTGCTCCAGCCCTCGCGTTTGGCGCGGCGATAGAGCTCCAGAATTTCCGGCGTGCTCTCCTCGCCCTCGCCGACGGAGAAGAAATCGATGAAATCCGCCAACGGCTCCGGGTTATACACGCATGCGCCGCCCGCAAAGACCATATGCTCCAGTCCCGTGCGGTCGGCCGCATGCAGCGGCACGCCGGACAGGCGCAGCATATTGAGCACGTTCGTGTAGCTCATCTCATAGCCGATGGTAAAGGCAATGAGGTCGAACTCCGACACCGGGTCGCCGCTCTCAAGCGCATACAGCGGCAGGCCGTTTGCGCGCATGGCATCCTCCATATCACCCCACGGGGCAAAGACGCGCTCACACCACACGCCCTCCATGCGGTTCATGACCGCATAGAGGATGCGCATGCCGAGATTAGACATGCCGATCTCATAGGTATCCGGAAAACAGAAGGCAACGCGCAGCTCAACGCTGCGCTTGTCCTTCATTGTCTGTCCATATTCCCCGCCCACATAGCGCGCAGGCTTCTGTACGGTGGGCAAAATGCGTTCCAACTTTTCTGTCATAAAGCTTCCTTACTTGACGAGACTCAGCAGATACTGGCCATACTCCGTCATGCGGAGCTCCTGCCCCCGTGCTGCGACCTCCTCATCTGAAATGAATCCCTGCTCCCAGGCAATCTCCTCGGGACAGGCAATATAAAGTCCCTGCCGGGACTGCACGGCCTCTACATACTGCGCGGCATTGAGCATGCCCTCGGGCGTGCCGGTGTCGAGCCAGGCCATGCCGCGGGTCATCAGCTCCACATGGAGCCTCCCCTGCCGCAGATACAGCTCGTTGAGGGCCGTGATCTCCAGCTCGCCGCGGGCGGACGGCTGCAGGGTGTGCGCCAGCTTTGCCGCGTCGCCGTCATAGAAATACAGGCCAGGGACGGCATAGCGGGACTTGGGCTTTTCCGGCTTTTCCTCGATGGAGAGGACCTGACCCTGTGCGTCGAATTCCACGACGCCGTAGGCACTCGGATTCTTCACGGGATAGCCGAAGACCGTCGCGCCCTCCGTTCGGGCTGCGGCGGCACGGAGCAGCTGCTCGAGCTGCGCGCCGTGAAACATGTTGTCGCCCAGCACAAGGCAGCACGGCGCGCCGCCGATGAATTCCTCGGCGATGAGGAAAGCGTCCGCAATGCCGCGGGCGACCGGCTGCACGCCGTATTCCACATGGATGCCAAACTGGGAGCCGTCTCCCAGCAGGCGGCGGTAGGACTCGCAGTCCGCCGGAGCCGTGATGAGCATGATATCGCGGATGCCTGCCATCAACAGCACGCTCAGCGGATAATAGACCATCGGCTTGTCATAGATCGGGATCAGGGGTTTGGAAACGGCGCGGGTCATGGGGTACAGGCGGCTGCCCTTGCCGCCGGCGAGAATGATACCTTTCATCCGAATGTCCTCCCTATGATGTTGAATATGATATGCAAGCCGGGGTATCACGGCGCTCGTACCGTTGTGTTTCCTCCCGGCACTTATGACACGTTCGCGGCCGGTCTTCCGCCTGCCTCTGGGTGATAGGTCGGCACGACCTGCGCCAGCAGCGTCCGGATCGCGGGTGAATTTTCCCGGCAGGCCGCTGCAAGGGCCGAGAGCTGCCGCTCAAAGGCAGGAACGTCGATGTCCAGCGGACGGCCGATATGGATCAGATGGTTCGGCGTGGAGCGAAGCCCCTCTTCCTGCATGAGCATCTCTTCATAGAGCTTCTCACCGGGGCGCAGGCCGGTATAGCGGACCTCGATATCCACGTCCGGCTCAAAGCCGGAAAGGCGGATAAGGTTGCGGGCCAGATCGTCAATGCGGACCGGCTCGCCCATATCCAGCACGAAAATCTCGCCGCGGCCGGCATAAGCGCCCGCCTGCAGCACGAGGGATACCGCCTCAGGGATCGTCATAAAATAGCGGATGATGTCCGGGTGCGTCACGGTTACGGGGCCGCCCTCCTCGATCTGCCGCCGGAACAGCGGGATGACGCTGCCGTTGCTGCCGAGGACATTGCCGAAGCGCACGGCTACGAATTTTGTTTTGGAGCGCTCCGCCATGGTCTGCACGATCATCTCGCAGACGCGCTTGCTCGCACCCATGACGTTCGTCGGGTTCACGGCCTTATCCGTCGAGATGAGCACGAAGGTCTCCGTGCCGTAGCGGTCCGCAGCCTGCGCCACATGGAGCGTTCCGAATACGTTATTTTTAATGGCCTCGTTCGGGCTGCCCTCCATCAGCGGCACATGCTTGTGCGCCGCAGCGTGGAACACGATGTCCGGCCGGTACTGCGCAAACAGGGAGCTGACCCGCATTTCGTCGCGCACGGAGCCGATGCACACGGCAAGGTCCAGCTCCGGATGCGTGCGGTGCAGCTCCTGCTCGATGGCATAGGCGTTGTTTTCATAGATATCCAGCAGCACAAGGCGCTTCGGCGTATGACGCGCGATCTGGCGGCAGAGCTCACTGCCGATGGAACCGCCCGCCGCCCGTGACGAGGATCGTCTTGCCGGACAGGTAGCCCGCGATCTGGGAGAGGTCGACCTCCACGCAGTCACGGCCGAGCAGGTCCTGCACGTCCACATTGCGGATCTTCTGGATGTTGACCTCGCCGTTTGCCAGCTGATAAATGCCCGGCAGGATCTTCAGGCGGCAGCCTGTCTTTTGGCAAAGCTGCAGAATATTTCGCCGTTCGCGCACGGCTGCCGTCGGAATGGCCAGCACGATCTCTTCGATGCGGCGGGACTGTGCCAGTGCGACAATGTCGTCCCGCGTTCCGGCGATCTTGACGTTGCGGATGTACTTGCCGAGCTTGTCGCGGTCGTCGTCGATGACGCACACCACGTTGTTCTGGGAATTTTCGCTCGTTTGGAATTCCCGCAGCACGAGCATGCCGGCACTGCCTGCACCGATGAGCATCGTGCGCTTCTTGCGCTTCTCGCTGCCGGAGCGGTGCAGGATCGTGCGGATGAGACGATAGGAAAAGCGTGATGCGCTGAGCAGCGCCACCAGATACAGCCCGGCCAGAACCGGGAAGCTGCGCGGCAGGTCGAGCACGCCGAACAAAATCAGCAGCAGCGTCGCGGCGGCAAACAGGAAGCAGGCACACAGAATGTGCAGCAGCTCCTCGACCCCGGCAAATTCCCAGAGGCTGCTGTAGAGCTTCAGTGGGATGAACAGGGCGATCATGCCGATCGCCATCCACGGGAAAGCCGCATGCAGTGCAGGCAAAAAGCCGCTGTCGCGCATGAGTGTGTGGATACTGAGGTCGAATCGCGACAGCAGCGCCAGCAGGCATGCCAGATACAGCAGCATGACGTCGAGCAGCATCAGGCATGCGACGCGGACGACGAGCTTCCAGTTGATTTCGGATTTGCGTTGTTTCATAGACTCTCTCTCATTTCTGCCCTTTCCTGCCGTTCCCCGGCAGGACTGCCCGCAGGTGGAAGATCGCCTGCCTGCACCAGCGCAGGCGCGGCCACAGCGCGCAGTAGACCCGGTAGCCGGGCGCCCTGCGCGTAAAAAAATGTCCTTTTCGTTCGAAGGCCACAGCCCGCGCGATGACCTGCTCCGGCCGGATCCCCCGCTCCGGCTCGGTCTGGCGGTCCCCGCAGAAAACGAGCGTGCCGTCCTGCCCGAAGCCGGTCAGGCGATGCAGCACATAGCTGCCGTCGGCGCGGCGGTAGAGCAGGACCTCACCCCGGCGCAGACGCTCCGGCACGGGGCCGAGCGTTACGCGGTCACGGCCGCCGGCCAGAAGCGGCAGCATGCTTCCGCCCGTCACGGTCAGCACGACGGTAGCTTCCAGCCGCTCCCGCAGCAGAGGCTCCGCCTGTGCAAGATGCAGCGGACGCGGCGTATGCGTATTTTTCTCCACTCGCCGCGCCCCCTCTGCGCAAACCGCTTTTCTTCCGCACCGGTTTGTGGTATACTATAATTATAGCTCTGCAAGCACCTGCAGCGTCTGGGCTGCGGCCCGCAGCTGGATGACGCGGACGGCCCGAGGCATACGCGCCAGCTCCACGACCGGCTCGATGTTCAGAACGCCGCGGAAGCGGATGTCCCGCAGGGCGTCGAAGATCGGCTTCCACTCCAGCGTTCCGTAGCCGGGGAACAGATGCAGGTCCTCAAAGACCGGCCGGATCAGGCCGTAGTTGTCGTTCAGATGCAGCGTGGCCAGATTGCCGCGCCACGCACGGATCATCTCCGGCACGTCCTGCCCGCTGATGTGGGCATGGCCGGTGTCGAGGCAAAGCTGCACACGGTTCGAGCCAATGCCGTAGACGAGCTCCAGCATGTCTTGGGCGGTTGTGTAGGGCACGGGCGCGTCGCCCGGCTGCTGCAGATGGCGATAGTCGAACGTGTTTTCCAGATTGATCACAATGTCGAACTTCTCCGCCAGCGGCAGAAGCTCGTGGAACCAGCGGACGTTCCAATCGTGGATGCGCGGCCAGAGGCTGCGGTCCGGCATGCGGTGCAGATACAGCACCGGATGGAAGATCAGCTGGCGGCAGCCGAGGATGGCGCAGGCCTCCATCGTCCGCTCATAGATTTCATAAGGTGATTCGTAGTGCAGGTCGTCCGGAATGGCCTGCTCCCAGGAGGCGTGTGCCTGCGTGATGGGCAGCCCGATCCGGTCCGCCGTGCGGCGCACCCCGCGCGCCCACTGGCGCCAGTCGTCTCCGCGCAGCGGCGCGTCCTGCGGGCGGCTGTATACGCTCAGCGGGAAATCGAGGCTGTCGAACCCCGCGTCCCGCACCGTCTGCATCGCGTCCTCGACGGTGGTCTCCAGGCAGAAGCTTGCCATGGCGCTGCTGATGAAATGCACGATGTCCGTGCCTCCTTTGCCGCATTCTCTTTTTCCAATTCAGTATACCATCGTTCCGTTTCTTTGTCAAATGAACTTCGCCGGAGGGAGATATAAAATGAAAAGAATGCCAGATTGGCTCGCGGCTCCCGTCCGCTTCATCCGCCGGATCGCTTTGTTCCGCGTTCCACTCTATGCCGCAAATGCGTCGTTTTATCTGGTGCTGTCCGTCTTCCCTGCAATTTTGCTCGTTCTGGCGCTGCTGCCGCACACCGGCCTGACGGAGGCGCACCTGCTCTCTGCCCTGCACGGCGTGATCCCTTCCGTGTTTGAACCTGCGCTGGAGTGGGTCATCCGGGACCTCGGGAGCAATTCGTCCCTCACGCTTATCCCGGTTTCGGCCATTATGGCCATCTGGTCGTCCTCCCGCGGCGTTTACTGCATCAAGACCGGCCTGAACGCGATCTACGGTGAACGCGAGAGCCGCGGCTATGTCTATACGCGGCTGGTCAGCGTGCTTTATACCGTGCTGCTGCTTGCCGCCCTCCTGCTGACGCTGGTGCTGCATGTCTTCGGCAGCCAGCTTACCGCGTGGATCGCCGGAAAGCATGTGCCGATCCTGCGCCTGCTGTCGCGCGTGCTTCGCTTCCGGGGCCTTGTGCTGTTTGCCCTGCTGACGCTGCTGTTCTGGGCGATCCTGTGCGTTTTCCCGAACCGCCGCATTCCCCTGCTCCGCGCGCTGCCGGGTGCAGCCGGTGCCTCGCTCGGCTGGCTGGTGTTTTCATCGCTGTTCTCCGTCTATGTGCAGCACTTCGGCTCCTACTCCGTGTTTTACGGCAGCCTTGCCGGCATTGCCATGGCCATGCTGTGGCTTTATGTGTGCATGTCCATTCTGTTCTATGGCGGCGTGCTCAATTGCCTGCTGTTCGAGCGAAGATCACAGCAAGGGAAATAGGAAATATATCGTTTTAATATGAACTTTTGAATCTGTATTCTGACGTCAAATTTTCCTGCCGAAAAAAATCAAAAAATTTGAAAAAAGTACTTGCAATTTGGCGGGAGGTTTGATATAATACCCGTGCACTGAGGGAAACGACACAGCGTCAGAAAAGTTCATATGGGGGTATAGCTCAGCTGGGAGAGCGCTTGAATGGCATTCAAGAGGTCAGCGGTTCGATCCCGCTTATCTCCACCAAAAACCATCGATTTCAAATGAAATCGATGGTTTTTCTATATTTTTCAGCCTGTTTTGTGCTGGGAATTTTCGCCTTGGACAACAAATGGACAACAGACCTTCTCAATTTCTTCTTTCTTACTGCGGGAAGGAAGAAGTTATGGCATCTGTCAAAGAAGAAATAATCACGCCGGACTCCCCTTCCCCGGGAGCCCGGCTTTCTTTTACTCCAGATATTTTTCAGCTTCTTCATGTGGTCGATGGCCTCCTGCAGGGAGGCTGCTTTTGCCGGAAGTGGGTCTGTTCAAACCGCTGCGGATATGCTATACTAAATATTTGGGAAAAACATTTGCCCTGCGGGGCGTGAGGTGAAGCATGAAAAAGCTGCTGGTCTATTTGAAGGATTATAAAAAAGAGAGCATTCTAGGGCCGCTGTTCAAGCTGCTCGAGGCTTCGTTCGAGCTGCTCGTGCCGCTTGTCGTCACGAAGATCATCGACGTCGGCATCGCCACGGGCGACGTTCATTACATCGTCCGTATGGTGCTGCTGATGGTCGGTCTGGCGCTCATCGGCCTCATCTGCTCCATCACGGCGCAGTATTTCGCGGCGAAGGCCGCCGTCGGCTTTGCGGCCGGGCTGAAATCCGCTCTGTTCCGCCATATCCAGAGCCTGTCCTACAGCGAGATGGACCATCTCGGCACGGCCTCGCTCATCACGCGCATGACGAGCGACGTCAATCAGCTGCAGTCCGGCGTGAATCTGGTGCTGCGCCTGTTCCTGCGCTCACCGTTTATCGTGTTCGGCGCGATGGTCATGGCCTTTACCATCGATGTCCGCTCGGCGCTCGTCTTTGCGGTGGCCATTCCCCTGCTGTCCGTCGTCGTGTTCGGCATCATGCTGCTGACCATGCCGCTCTACCGCCGTGCACAGGCCGGGCTGGACCGCCTTCTGCGCCGCACGCGCGAGAATCTCAGCGGCGTGCGCGTCATCCGTGCCTTCCACAAGGAGGCTGAGGAGACGGCGCAGTTTGCGGAGGAGAATGAGAGCCTGACGCGCCTGCAGCTCTTTGTGGGCCGCATTTCCGCTCTGATGAATCCCCTGACCTATGTCCTCATCAACGGCGCGATCGTCGCCCTGATCTGGACGGGCGCGTGGCAGGTCGAGCGCGGCGCGCTGACGCAGGGCCAGGTCGTGGCGCTCGTCAATTACATGTCCCAGATCCTGGTCGAGCTCATCAAGCTCGCGAACCTCATCATCACGATCACGAAGGCAGCGGCCTGCGCCCGCCGCATCGAAAGCGTGTTTGACGAGAATTCGAGCATGACGTTCCCGGGCGAGCCCGCTCAGGATGATCCCACTGCACAGGACGCAGTCGTGTTCGAAAATGTCGCGCTGCGTTATAGCGGCGCGGGCGCAGAGTCGCTGTCCGGCCTGAGCTTCCGCGTGCGGCGCGGGCAGACCGTCGGTATCATCGGCGGCACGGGCTCCGGAAAGTCCTCGCTCGTCAATCTCATCCCCCGTTTCTATGACGCGACGGATGGACGTATCCTTGTCGACGGCGTCGATGTACGCGACTATCCGGCCGGGCAGCTGCGCAGCAAGATCGGTATCGTACCGCAGAAGGCCGTCCTGTTTGCCGGGACCGTCGCGGAGAATCTTCGCTGGGGCAAGGAGGACGCAACGGAGGCCGAGCTTCAGGTCGCGCTCGAGACCTCGCAGGCGGCGGAATTTGTCTCGACCCGCGAGGGCGGGCTGAATGCCGAGGTCGCGCAGGGCGGCAAGAACCTCTCCGGCGGCCAGCGGCAGCGCCTGACCATCGCCCGCGCGCTCGTGCGCGATCCGGAAATTCTCATTCTGGACGACAGCGCCTCTGCGCTGGACTACGCGACGGATGCGCGTCTGCGCAAGGCCATCCGCGCCCACGACGCGAATGTCACCGTATTTCTGGTGTCGCAGCGCGCGGCCTCCATCCAGTATGCCGATCAGATCCTTGTGCTGGATGACGGCGCGCTTGTCGGGCAGGGCACGCATGCTGAGCTGCTCGAATCGTGCCCGGTCTATCAGGAAATCTACTATTCCCAGTTCCCGAAGGAGGCGCAGAACGCATGAAAAAGAGAAACACCATGCGCAAGCTCCTGCGCTATCTGAAAAAATACTGGCTGCTGCTGGCACTGTCTCTGCTGTTTGCGGCGCTGACCGTAGCCATGACGCTGTATCTGCCGATCCTCATCGGGCAGGCCGTCGACCTCATCGTCGCGCCGGGGCAGGTGGAATTCTCTGCCATCGCCCGCCTGCTGCTCAAAATGGGCATCCTCATCGGCGCAACGGCGCTGTCGCAGTGGATCATGAACGCCTGCAACAACCGCATCACCTACCGCACCGTGCGCGATATCCGCAGCGATGCCTTTGCGCGGCTGGAGATCCTTCCCCTGCGCTACATCGATGCGCACAGCTACGGCGAGATCGTCAGCCGCATGATCGCGGATGTCGACCAGTTCGCAGACGGCCTGCTCATGGGCTTCACGCAGTTCTTCACGGGCGTGCTCACCATCGTCGGCACGCTGCTGTTCATGCTGTGGATGAATCCTGTTATCACGCTCGTCGTTGTGGTCATCACGCCGGTGTCGCTGTTCGTTGCGAGCTTCATTGCCCGCAAGACCTATGCCATGTTCAAGGAGCAGTCCGCCGCCCGCGGCGAGCAGACCGGCATCATCGACGAGATGGTCGGCAATCAGAAGGTCGTGCAGGCCTTCGGCTATCAGGAACGCGCACAGGACCGCTTTGACGAGGTCAACGAGCGGCTGCGCAAGTGCTCGCTGCGCGCCATCTTCTTCTCGTCCATCACGAATCCGTCCACACGCTTCGTCAACTCGCTCGTCTATGCGGGTGTCTGCGTGGCGGGCGCGCTCAGTGCCGTGCACGGCGGCATCTCCGTCGGTCAGCTGACGAGCTTCCTCAGCTATGCCAACCAGTATACGAAGCCTTTCAATGAGATCTCGGGCGTTGTGACGGAGCTGCAGAATGCGCTGGCCTGCGCCGACCGCATCTTCGAGCTCATCGAGGAAACGCCGCAGACCCCGGAGCCCGCCGATGCGAAGACGCTCACGGACCCAGACGGCAGCGTCGCGCTGGAGGACGTCTCGTTCTCCTATGTCCCGGAGCAGCACCTGATCGAGCATTTTGATCTTGCCGCGAAGCCCGGCCAGCGTATTGCCATCGTCGGCCCGACCGGCTGCGGCAAGACGACGATCATCAATCTGCTCATGCGCTTCTACGATGTTGACAGCGGCTGCATCCGCGTGAGCGGCGAGGATATCCGCGATTTGACGCGCGGCAGCCTGCGCACGTCCTACGGCATGGTGCTGCAGGACACCTGGCTCAAGACCGGTACCATCCGCGAGAATATCGTCATGGGCAAGCCGGACGCAACGGACGAGGAGGTCATCGCCGCGGCAAAGGCCTCGCATGCGCACGGCTTTATCCGCCGCCTGCCGCAGGGCTATGACACGCCGATCACGGAGGACGGCGGCGGCCTGTCCCAGGGGCAGAAGCAGCTGCTGTGCATCACGCGCGTCATGCTCTGCCTGCCTCCGATGCTCATCCTCGACGAGGCGACGTCCTCCATCGACACGCGAACGGAGATCAAGATCCAGGAGGCCTTCAACCGTCTGATGCAGGGCCGCACGAGCTTCATCGTCGCCCATCGCCTCTCGACCATCCGCGAGGCAGATGTCATTCTGGTGATGAAGGACGGCCACATCATCGAGCAGGGCAACCACAGGACCCTGCTGGAGAAAAACGGCTTTTATGCCGAGCTGTACCGCAGCCAGTTCGATATTTGAAAAAACCCTGCCCGCCGGGAGATTTTTATGCCTCGATCGCCGGATTATAGAGATATACGTTCCTGCGGTCGAGGTGCTCGCGCAGCTTCTCAATCGCCTCGCCGAAGCGCTGGAAATGCACGACCTCCCGCGCGCGGAGGAAGCGGATGACGTCGTTCACATCCGGATCGTCCGACAGGCGCAGAATGTTGTCATAGGTTGAGCGGGCCTTCTGCTCGGCCGCAAGGTTCTCGCACAGATCGCTGATGGGGTCGCCCATGACCTGCATCGTTGCGGCTGACCAGGGCGTGCCGGAGGCCGCCTGCGGATAGACGCCAGCCGTGTGATCGACGAAATACGGCGCAAAGGAGCTCTCCTGCTGCTGCTCCTCCGTCAGGTTCCGCGTGAGCTGGTGGACGATCGTGCCGACCATCTCCAGATGCCCGAGCTCCTCCGTGCCGATATCCGTCAGCAGGCCACGCTGCTCGTCAAACGGCATGGAATAGCGCTGGGACAGATACCGAAGCGCCGCACCGAGCTCGCCGTTCGGGCCGCCGTACTGCGAGATGATGATGCTCGCGAGCTTCGGGTTCGTGTTTTTGATCCGCACCGGATACTGCAGCTTCTTTTCATAGACAAACATCGTCAGCCCTCCCCGTCGTTTGCAGCGTACTGCCACGGCCACGGGCCGCGCAGCCAGTCATAACCGGACTCGCCCACGGCGCTGCGCTGGACGATGGGGCCGTTCTCGGCCTCCCAGGCGGCTGCCGCCTGCGCATAAAGCCCAGAATAGGAGCGGAACAGCTCCGCCGCTCTGGCATCGCCGGGATGCGTGTCGAGGTATTCGCCAAGCTCCACCACGGCGAAGCCCAGCGCCTGCAGGTCGCGCTGCAGCGTACCGCTTAGCTCGCCGCTGTTCTCCTGTCCGCGCAGCGGAAGGTCCAGCCCCGGAAACAGGGTACCGCGCACGGCCCCGACCGCCGCTGCATAGACGGGCGGATCATCCCTCTGGAACGGGACAAAGGGATTTGCCAGCGGCGCGCAGGCCGGAAGCATGCCGCAGGCGGCATCCTGCTGTTCCGTGCGCTCCGGCTGCGGCGCTTCCTGCGCGGCCTCCTGCCGCGCCTCGCGGAGCGCCGCTTCGATCATGGGTTGCGTTCTGAATTCCAAATATGATTCCTCCTTTATTTCGCGCTCATCCCATGGTATGCCGTGCTCGTTCGGCACGTTCCTACACTTTGGGCAACACCGCATAATTCACCTTCGGCCTTCGCCGGACATTTTTCGCCGAATGCTCTTGCTGAATTGTGCGGTGCCGCCCCGAATGTTGACAAATCAATAAGTTTGTGCTATACTCTGCAGACAAGTTGATAAATCAACATATCGAAATGGAGGAACGCCATGGAAGAACGCTATGGGATCTTTACGCAGCGCATCGCGCGCATCAGCCGCTGCATCCGCCGCCTGAAGGCGGAGGAAATGGCGCGCTTCGGTCTGAAGGGCCCACATGTCTCGTGCCTGTACTATCTCGGGCTGGACGGCCCCCTGACGGCGGCGGAGCTTTCCGAGCGCTGCGATGAGGACAAGGCCGCCGTCTCGCGGACACTGGAATTTCTGATGAAAAACGGCTATGTGACCACGGAGGCCGCATCGCGCCGCTACCGCAGTCCCCTGTATCTGACGGACCGGGGGCGCGAGGTCTTCGCCGCCCTGCAGGCACGCATTGCCTCGATGGAGGACGCTGCCAGCATGGGCCTGACAGAGGAGCAGCGGAGCAAAATGTATGCCGCACTGGAATTGATCTGCGGCAATCTGGAGCGGCTGTGCGCCGCAGAACAGGAGGATACCCTATGAAACCCGTCCGCATTCTTGTCGACTCGACCGTCGATCTGCCGGAGCGCTGCCGCGCACAGGTGCGCGCCGTTCCGCTGACGGTGCATTTCGGAGACGAAGAGCTTATTGATGGCGTTACCATCGACCGCAGGCGCTTTTATGAGCGGCTGATCGAGTCCGACGTGCTGCCCACGACGAGTCAGGCCACTCCGGCGGCCTTTGTCAAAGAATTTGAGGCCGTCCGGCAGGCCGGAGAGAGCGCCGTAGTCATCACCATCTCTGCCGAGCTGTCCGGGACCTATCAGAGCGCCTGCATTGCCGCGGCAGACTATGAGGATATCTATGTTGTTGACAGCCGCAGTGCCGCCATCGGATCCGGCATTCTGGCAGAGCTGGCGCTGGAATGGGCGGCGGACGGCATGGCCGCCGCCGAGCTTGCCGGGCTGCTGACGAAAAAGCGGGACGACATCTGCCTGCTCGGCCTGCTCGATACGCTGGAGTATCTCCGCCGCGGCGGGCGCATCTCACGCACGGCGGCGCTCGCGGGCGGGCTGCTCGGCATCAAGCCGGTCGTTACGCTGGAAAACGGGGCCGTGACCATGATCGGCAAGGCGCGCGGCTCGAAGCAGGGCAACAACCTGCTTGTGCAGAAGGTACGCGAGAGCGGCGGCATCGACTTTTCCCTGCCGATCCTGCTCGGCTACACCGGCCTGAGCGATGCCCTGCTGCAGAAATATGTGGCGGACAGCGCGGCGCTCTGGCGCGATCACTGCGGCAGTCTGGAGCAGACGCTGCTGTGCAGTGTGATCGGCACACATACGGGGCCGGGTGTCGTAGCGGTCGCGTTCTTCAAGAACGGTGTTTGAGCGCAGTCAAATTGTAACAAACTGACATGCTTTTATACAATTGACGTCAATACGGCGTATGTAAAATTTGAAACGTTTCATGCAGTTCGGTTTTGGGCAGGCTACATGGAATTATTTCAAAATATTTTGCAAAATCCTGTTTACAAACGGAACATAGTATGATATATTGAGCATGTAAGCAGGAATCATGGATTCTTCCACACAGAGCTGAATTTCCTGTTACAGGAATCGGCCGTTGGCAGGCGGCTGAAATTTAAAAAGAAAGTTGGGAAAGTTATGCCTCAGTTTGTACAGTCCGAACAGCAGCGTGAACTGATCAGTTCTCTCGTCCAGGAGCTTCCCGCCTACCGCAAGAAGATGCGGATGTCTCAGGCAGAGCTCGGTGATGCCGTCGGCAAGAGCCGTCAGAAGATCTCCGAGATGGAGCGCGGCTCTGCTCCCCTCGGTTGGGACACCTATCTGGCTATCCTCATGGTTCTGGGCGCTCATGGCGTTCTGGAGCCGCGTGGCCGTGATGCCGAGCGTCTTGCCGCTACCGGTCGCCTCATCGGTGGTCGCATCCGCTTCTGATTTCTGAAAACGGGATAGAACGCAAATGCATGTAAAGGTCCGCTGTTATGCCTGACAGCGGACCTTTTTGCAGCCTGAACGGGGCTGGCACCATTCGCAGCGAAAAAAATTTCGCATTCCTGTAAGATTTTCTCTCCGGCGCGGTCTTATTGGCAGAAAGGAGGTGGCGCCGTGTCAGAGCTTGCGGAGATCTACCGCATTTATTTTGATGATGTCTACCGCTATCTGCTTGCCCTTTCTCACGATGCCCAGCTTGCCGAAGAGCTGACGAGCGAAACATTCTGCCGCGCTATGCGTGCCCTGCCCGGCTTCCGCGGGGCCTGCGATATCCGCGTCTGGCTCTGCCAGATCGCGAAGAACTGCTTCTATACCGAGCAGAAGCGCATGGGCCGCATCGAGCTGCTGGATGACGGGAAAATGGAAGCACTCCCCGCTTCCACCCCGAGTCTGGAGGAACAGCTCACGGACCGGGACGATGCCGCACGCATCCGGGCCGCGCTCCACAGCGCGCCGGAGCCGTATAAGGAGGTCTTCCTCTGGCGGGCCCTCGGCGGTCTGAGCTTCAGGACCATTGGGCAGCTTTTCGGCAAATCGGAAAACTGGGCGTGCGTGACCTATCATCGCGCCAAAACCATCATCCGAAAAAACATGGAGGGATCAACATGAATCAGGAATGCAGCATTGTGCGGGACCTTCTCCCGCTGTATGCCGAGCGGCTTACGAGTCCGGAGACCGCTGCCTTTGTAGAAAAGCACCTGCGCACCTGCGCGGACTGCCGCGCCGCCCTGCAGGAGACACAGGCCCCGCCTGCCCTGCAGCCCGCTCCGGACGCCGCGCCCCTGCAGCATTTGCAGAAAAGGCTGGCGCGCAAGCGCCTGCAAATCATCGTGATGACGGCTCTGTTTGTACTGACGGCCGTGATATCCGCAGCCGGCATTTTGAATGCTCCGATCTATTTCCCGTATACGGACGATCTTGTGCAGGTGACGGAGGATGCGGGGGCGCTGGAGCTTACGTTCCGTGCTGATGTCGCCAACGTCACGACGGAGCGCTTTGTCGATCCGGACGATCCGTTGCGCGAGATCTGCCTTGTGGAGGCCTGGTCGACGCTCTGGGAGCGCTGGTTCTCCGGCCCGCATACACAGGCCGCCCGGCTCGAGGCGGAGGGCGGTAAGCCGCTCACCGTTCTCTATAGCGAAAACGACGGCACGGAGGCCGTTTATCTCGCGGGAAAGCCGATGGCCTCCGGCGGCATGATCGCCCTGCCGTCCCTGACGCTCAATTACTATGCCTTTGTAGCCCTGATCGTTCTGGCAGCCGTCATGCTCGTCCGTATTTTTGTCCGGAAGAAGCCGCGAGCCTGCGTCTGGACGGAGCGCGTGATCCTGCTGCCGGTCGCCTATCTGCTGGCGCACGTCACTCTTCTGGGGCTCACTGCCACGACCTATTCTCTGCCGCATGATTTTGTCTTTGTGTTCTGCGCGGCGCTGCTGCTGTACTGTGCGCTGCTGCTCCTGCACGGGCTGATCCGCGACGCACTCGAGCGCAGAAAAAGTGCCTGATACCCGCTCAGCGGCGCTCAGGAAACGCTGCTGCAGAAGTATCAAAATACAAATATGTAAAGGACCGCTGCGGCGACGCAGCGGTCCTGGCTTGTTTATTCGCGATAGCCCTTCATCATTTCCTGAAACAGCTCATACGTCGACGGCGGCGTATAGGTGATGGCGTTTGCACCTGCCTCGATGGTGCGCAGGATACTCTCGCCGGTCTTGCCGCCCGTTGCGATGATGGGCACGTCCGGCAGGGCCTTGCGGGCCTCCCGTACCAGCTCCGGCGTCTGCGCAGCGGCTGCGATGTTCAGAATGGAGGCTCCAGCCTCGATGCGCGCCTCGAAGTCCGTGCCGAATTTCGTCACGGTGATGACGGTCGGGATATCGATCACGCCGGAGACCGCGCGGAGATTCAGATTGTTGATCGGCGCATTGAGCACAACGCCCATCGCGCCCTGCGATTCGACGTCGCGCGCAAGCTGCACCGTGCGCAGGCCGCGCGTCGTGCCGCCGCCGACGCCGCAGAATACGGGGACATAGGAATATTTGATGATCGCGTCGCTGATGGCCTGCTGCGGTGTGAATGGATAGACGGCAAATACGGCGTCCGCGTCGCAGTTGCGGATGATGGCCAGATCGGTCGTGAATACGAAGCTCTTCAGCCTTCGGCCGTTGACGATGATGCCGCTTGCTTGATAGATCTCCTGCGGCATACGCAGAATGTGGCGCAGGCGGCTGTCGATGTTGGGGGGCTGCTTTTCCATACAAGAGTCCTCCTGTCTCTTTTTTGCCAGTATACCACGAAATTATGAATACTTTGAGAACAAATCATTTCCGTTCTGCCTTACTCTGCTGCGGAAAGCGCACGGCGCAGAAAATCGCGGTAGGCTTCCGCCGCTGACGCCGGGAACACGATCTCCGCCCGGCCGCCGAAGCCTGCGAGCCAGCCGAGGAACGTCGGTGAAACGGAGATATCCGCCTGAAAGACAAAGTGGTCCGGCCCGTCCGGCACGAGCAGGCGCTCCCGGCCGAAGCGGTCGAGCACAACGCCTGCCAGCGAGTTTTCAAACCGCAGCTTCATGCGGCACTGCTCCCCGCGGAACATGCCGAACACCTGCTGGGAATAGACGGCCGGGTCAAAGGAGCGCGTCTCGTCGTTGCTCTCGCGCGGGACGCCCGTCGCCGTGATCTCCGTCATCTTGTCCACGCGGTAGTGCGTCAGGCCGTGCGGCGCGCCGTAGGCCACGAGATAATAGTTCTCATCCTCCCAGCACAGCGCGATGGGGCTTGCCTCATAGGTCTTCGGCCGGAAGCGGCGCCGGCCCTGCAGATCCCAGTCAAAATAGCGGAACGTGATGCGGCTGTTCCCGGCGATGGCCGCATGCAGCGTATCGACATTGCGGCAGACGTCCTCGCTGCCGCTTTTGGCGCGGCCGGTAACGACGACCTCGCGCCGCAGCAGCTCCGCTTCGTGCGCGCTCGAGAGGGCGGCGAGCTTGCGGATCAGGGCCATGGACTCCTTTTCGGAGAGGAACCGCGCCGCCTGCACGGCGTCGACGAGCAGCTTCAGCTCTGAAAGGGCGAAATCACGCTCCGGCACATAATAGCCGCCGTTTTTGCCGCTGACCTTGCGAATTTCCATGCCGTAATCGCGCAGGGTGTCCAGATCATCATAGACGCTTTTGCGCTCCGCACGGATGCCCTCGCCCTCCAGCGCGGCAAGAATCTGCTGCATGGACACCGGGTGCTGCTCGTCCGTATGGCTGCGCAGATAATCGCGAAGGATGAGGAGCTTCAGCTTCTGCCGTTCCGATTTTGCCATGGTACTCTCACCTCTGCTGTCAACATACCACACCGGCGCCATAAATTGCAAGCCCCGTTTTGGGAAATGGAAAAAAATTTCCCGCAGGACTTCTCTGCTTGACGATTCCGCCGCTTCGTGGTATCCTAGAATAGAATATCATGACACGAGGATACGCTATGAAGCTGAATCGCAATGAAAAATATGTCAAATGGGGTCTCACGGCCTTTCTTGTGATTGTCGCCGCCGGACTGTTCTGGCTCGTTTTCTCCAACCTGCGCGGCTTTTATGATCTGATCGTCGAATTCCTCAACATCATCGCCGCTCTGCTCTACGGCTGCCTGTTTGCCTATCTGATGAATCCCGTTATGAAGGTCACGCAGCGGATCATGGACAAGCTGCTTGCCAAACGGAACCTCAGCGATCGGATGGCCGCGCGCATCAGCAAGATCACCGGGATCTGCGTTGCCGTTCTGGTGTTCTGCCTCGCGGTCTATGCACTCATCGCTCTTATCGTGCCGAACCTGATTGCAAGCATCGAGGAGCTGCTGCAGCCCGAAAAGCTCGAAAGCTATTATGCGACCATCAGCAAGTGGTTCCGCGGCATTTTCACGAACAGTGACATCCAGTCCTTCCTGGAAAAGACCGTCGGCGACCCGCTGGAGATGGTCATCGGCTGGCTGAAGAAGCTCGATTACAGCGTGATCGTCACGAGCCTGACGAGCTCGGTCTACAGCGTTGTGATGGTCATCTTCAATATCCTGCTTGGCATCGTCGCGGCCGTATATATCCTGATCTTTAAGGAAGAGCTCTGTGCGCAGGCCAAGAAGGTCACCGTGGCGATCTTCAGTCTCCAGCATGCCGACCGCCTGCTGGAGTTGGCCCGCCGGACGAACAGTATCTTCGGCGGCTATGTTATGGGCAAGATCATCGACGCCGTGCTCGTCGGCGTCATCACCTACTTCGGCGTGCTGTTCATGGGCATGCCCTATGCGGCGCTCATCGGCACGATCGTCGGCGTGACGAACATCATTCCCTTCTTTGGCCCCTTCCTCGGCGCGGTGCCCTCGGCCCTGCTCCTGATGATCGACAAGCCCGTCAACGCCCTGTATTTCTGCATTTTCATTCTCATTCTGCAGCAGGTCGACGGCAACATCATCGAAAACCGCATTCTGGGTGAAAAGCTCGGCATTTCGGACTTCTGGGTGCTCGTTGCCATTCTGGTCTTCGGCGGTATCTTCGGCTTTGCCGGGATGCTGCTCGGCGTGCCGGTCTTTGCCGTGCTCTACACCGTCATCGGTGACCGCGTCAACAAGCGCCTTGCCCGTAAGCGCCATCCCCAGCAGACGAGCCTGTACTATACGATCCGCACCGTGGACGACCTGCCGCCTGTGACGGAGCCGAGCTACACGAGCGCTGCCGAGGAGCCTGCCTACGAAACACAGATCGACCCGGACGACGATATGGAGATCGACGATCCGGATTATGACGATATCCCCGGCTGAGCCGGAAAGGAGGAATCCATGGACGCATTTTTTGCCTCTGCCGCCGAATACTTTCAGGGAAGCGGCTCCGGCTTTGTCTCGGTGTTCTGCACCGTGTGGCGCTACCTTGCGCCGGTGCTGGCCGTGCTGCTGCTGTGGCGCTGTGCCCGGCCGCTGCTGAAATTCCGGCGGGAGCCGGAGACGTGGGCATGGCTCGTCATGCCGGACGGCAATCAGCTCCCTCTGACACACTGGGAGAATATCCTCGGCCGCGCGAAGGGCTGCGACATCGTCGTGGACTTCCCGACCGTTTCGCGCACGCACGCCGTCCTCACGCGCTATGATGACGGCAGCTGGTCCGTCACGGACATCGGCTCACGCGGCGCAGTCACGCTCAACGGCGAGCCGGTCCAGATGGCTGCCGTAAACTACGGCGATACCATCTCGCTCGGCGGCGTGGACATGGTGCTTGCGCCCGTCACGCAGTCCGAGCTCGAAGAGCAGCTGGCCAGCCGCACGCGCCCGACGCATCTGGGCTCTCCTGCGCTGACCCTGTTCCTGCTGACGGTCTTCCAGCTTCTGACAACGCTGCAGCTCTGGATGGGTGCGGAGGCCGAAACGGCCCAAACGATCGTGCTGAGCTTCCTTGGCCTGCTGGTCATGGGGTGGCTGCTGTTTGCCGTGCTGCGTATGATGCACCGCAGCGGCTACGAGGTGGAAACGCTGGCCTTTTTCCTCAGTACGCTCGGCTTTGCCGTCATCGCCTCGGATAACCCAGCCAATCTTACAAAGCAGCTCATCTGCCTGCTCGGCGGCATCGTGATCTATCTTATCATCGGCTGGTCGCTGCGCGACCTGTCCCGCGCGAAGAAATTTCGCTATCTGGCCGCCGTCGGCGGCATGCTCCTGCTGCTCGTCAATCTGGTGTTCGGGCAGGAGAACAACGGCGCGCGCAACTGGATCTCGCTTGGCGGCATCTCGTTCCAGCCGTCCGAGCTGGTCAAGCTCTGCTTCCTCTATGTCGGCGCATCCACGATGGACCGCATCGTAACGAAGCGGAACCTGTTCCTGTTCATTGTCTATTCCGCCGCCATCTGCGGCTGCCTTGCCCTGATGAACGACTTCGGCACGGCGCTCATCTTCTTCGTCGCGTTCCTCGTCATCGCCTTCCTGCGCTCCGGCAGCTTCGCCACGGTCACGCTGGCCTGCGCGGCCACGGGCTTTGCAGGCGTTCTGGCCGTTCGCTTCCGGCCGCATATCCTGCGCCGCTTTGCAACATGGGGCCATGCGTGGGAATATGCCTCTGCGGGCGGCTACCAGCAGACGCGCGCGATGATGTGCATCGCCTCCGGCGGCCTGTTTGGCCTCGGCGCAGGCAACGGCTGGCTCAAATATGTCTTTGCGGCGGATACGGACCTCGTTTTTGCTTTCCTCTGTGAGGAATGGGGCCTGATCATCGGCCTGTGCGCCGTTGCGGTCATCGTGATCCTTGCGGTGTTCACTGTTCGCTCGGCCAAGGTCGGCCGCAGCAGCTTCTATACCATTGCTGCCTGCGCCGCCGTGGCGATCCTGACCATCCAGACCATTCTGAACGTGTTCGGCACGATGGACCTGCTCCCGCTGACCGGCGTGACGTTCCCGTTCCTTTCCAACGGCGGCTCGAGCATGCTGGCCTCGTGGGGCCTGATCGCCTTCCTCAAGGCGGCGGACACGCGCCAGAACGCCAGCTTCGCGGTCCGCACCGCAAAGGCAGAGGAGGTGGAGCCGCTTGAATAAGCTCGCAAAACGCGCGTGGTTCGCACTTGCGCTGGCGGGTGTGCTTTTGCTCGGCATGGGCGTGATCGTGGTGCGTTACTTCATCGATTCGCCGGACTGGGTCACGTTCCAGAACAGCCCCCATGTCTATACGGACGGCGTTATGAACAGCGGCAAGATCGTCGACCGCGGCGGCACCGTCGTGCTCGATGCCACGAACGGCAAGTCCTATGCCGACAGTGCCTCGCTGCGCCGCAGCATGCTGCACCTGCTCGGCGACCGTGAGGGCAATATCACGCCGTTCCTGCTGCAGGAATACGGTTCGGAGCTTGTCGGCTTCGACCGCATCAACGGCACCTATTCCACCGGCAAGCGCGAGGGCCGGATGATGCTGACCGTAAGCGCAGACGTGCAGCGCACGGCGCTGGCCGCGCTCGACGGGCGTAAGGGCACCGTCGGCGTCTATAACTACAAGACGGGCGAGATCCTCTGCGCCGTCTCCTCCCCAACCTATGATCCGGACGATGTGCCGGACGTGGAGGGCAGCCCCGAGACCTACGAGGGCGTGTATGTCAACCGCTTCCTGCATGCTACCTATACGCCTGGCTCCGTCTTCAAGCTCGTCACGGCTGCAGCCGCGCTGGATGAGATCCCGGATATCGGATCCCGGACGTTCACCTGCGAGGGCAGCGCCGTCATCGGCGGCGAGACCATCCAGTGCAACGGCGTGCACGGCACGCTGAACTTTGAAGAGGCGCTGGCCCATTCCTGCAACGTCGTTTTCGGCGAGATCGCAGCGGAGCTCGGCCCAAAGACGCTGATGCGCTATGCCGAGCAGGTCGGCGTCACGCGCCGCTACAGCTTTGACGGTACAACGACGGCCGCCGGAAGCTTTGATGTCTCCAATGCGGCGGAATCCGAGCTGGCATGGGCCGGCATCGGCCAGTATACGGACCAGATCAACCCCTGTCAGTATATGACCTATATGGGCGCGATCGCAAACGGCGGCTCCGCCGCAGAGCCATTCCTCGTAAAGGAGGTCACCTACGGTGATTCGGTCAAGTACAAGGCCTCCACAAGCTCCACAGGACGTCTGCTCGACAGCACGACGGCCGGCCGCCTTGCGGACATGATGCACAATGCCGTCGTCAACGTCTACGGTGAGTGGAACTTCGCCGGACTATACGCAGGCGGAAAGTCCGGCACGGCAGAAAACGGCGGCGGGAAGGCTGCCAACGCTGTCTTTGCAGGCTTCCTGCAGGACAGCGACTATCCCCTCGCCTTCATCGTCGTGGTCGAGGAGGGCGGCGGCGGCGCGTCGGTCTGCACGCCGATCCTCAGTCAGGTGCTCAGCGCCTGCGTCGTTGCCATGGACGCCGATTAAGCAAAAAAGCTCCGCAGGATGGGTAGATTCCTATCCTGCGGATTTCTTATACATTTTCGCCCATCCGGCGGGACAGCTCACCGAGGTGCTTGGAAAGATAGATGAGCTCCGGCGAGAGCTTCGTCAGCTTCCCGTTCTCCACGATGTAATTTTCGATCGTCACGGCGGAGAGGTCCATCATCCGCCGCAGCTCGTTCTGGATGTAGTGCATCTGCACGCAGTGCGGCGAGCGGTCGACCGTCGCAAAGCGCAGCGTGCGGATCTTGCCGGTGTAGAGCATGGCGCTGATCTTCGTGATGGCCATATTGATATGGGTCTGTTCGAGGCACAGCTCAAACACATGGCCGGACGATGCGCACAGCTGCGCAAAGCCCTCCGGCTCCATGTCCGGCAGGCAGCTGCCGACGATCAGCACCGATTCGCCGACGTCATAGACGTTTGTTTTCATCAGCTCTTTCATGATTTTCTCTCTCCCTTAATCCAAAACATCAAACAGCGCGCCGTCCAGCGTCAGCACATCGTCCATGGGAATGTCCGTTCCGTCCAGAAGGCGGATGCGGCGTGCAATGAGATCGATCTGCTTCACGATCCCGCTGACGGTCTCATAGACTCCGCCGGATTTCCGTTCATCCGGCCGGAACCGGGTCAGGCGGACCTCCGGCCGTTCCCCCAGATGCTCCAGCAGCAGGCGGAAGCGCCGATCCAGCGAGGCCAGCTCCGCCTCGGCCGGGACGATCCGCTCCTGCGTGAGGCGTGCGTTTTCCCGGATGGCCGCGTCGTAGCCGGTCAGGGCCGCGAACGGCGCAAACTGCGCGGCACGGTCCGCCATTGGCATGGGCGGGTGCTTTTTAGAGACATGGTGCGGCAGGTGCAGGATCGCGTCATATTTTCCCGTCATGCTTGCCTCCTCATGCCTTGTGCCCGCCGATCCTGGCGTTTCGCTCGCGGGCCGTTGCGCCCTCCTCCAGACTCATGCCCTTGAGAATGGCATTTTTGCCGAATTTCTTCTTGATGGCCAGCGTCGTCTCCTGCAGCTTCTTTTCGCGCGCCAGCGCCGCCTGCTCCGCCTCGCGCCGGGCCTCCTCGGTGGCAAGATCGGTGAACAGATCCAGCTGCTCCATCTCCTCCGGCTGCGCCTCGTCCTCCGGGACGATGTGCGCAGCGACGAGATACATGCGCCGGACGAGCAGTGCGCCGTCTACGATGCGGTCAAACAGGGCGGAGGCCGCTTCCATGATCCGCCGTGTGGAGGACGACGGTGCGTCGAGCTTCTGCGCGCCATGCGCGGCCTTCGGCACACGCCGTCCATAGCGGTCCTGCTCCACCGGGCCGGAATAGGCTGCGCGGCGGGCGGGGGCCGTCAGATTTTCAATGTCATAGCCGACTGTCAGCACGACCTGGTCCGTCACGAGGCCCTTTTCCACCAGCTCCAGCGAGAGCTGATCCGCCATTTCCCGCAAAACGAGCCGGGCCTTTGCCGCCTCATAGGGGCAGCTCAGCACCTGACCGGAGCTCAGGCTGTTCTCGGACGGGCGGTAGGCCTTGATGGCGGGGATCGTGCACGGCTCCCAGCCCCACGCGTGGTCGATAAGCAGCTCCGCATTCTTGCCGAACAGGCGGTAGAGCAGCTCCTCATTCTGCTCGGAGCACAGCGCGACGTCCCCCATCGTGAATATGCCGTGCGCCTCGAGCCTGCGGGCGATGCCGCGGCCGACGCGCCAGAAGTCCGTCAGCGGCCGGTGTGGCCAGAGCTCCCTGCGGAATTTCATTTCATCGAGCTCTGCGATGCGCACGCCGTTTTCATCAGCCGGGATGTGCTTTGCGACGATGTCCATGGCGACCTTGGCGAGGAACAGGTTCGTCCCGATGCCGGCCGTCGCCGTGATGCCGGTCGTTTCGAGTACGTCGCGGATGATGGTCTGCGCCAGCTCATGGGCGGTGCAGTCATAAGGATAGTCCGTCACATCGAGAAAAACCTCGTCGATGGAATAGACGACGATGTCTTCCGGTGCGATATATTTTCGGTAAATTTCGTAGATGCGCGTACTGTATTCCATATAATAGGCCATGCGCGGCGGTGCGATCACGAAATCCACCGCCAGCGCAGGGTCGCGCTGCAGCTCGGAAAACTGGTGTGAGCTGCCGGTCAGCGTTCTGCCCGGCGCGCGGGCCTGCCGCCAGGCATTGACCTCGCGGACGCGCTGCCGCACCTCGAACAGCCGCCCGCGGCCGGAGATGCCATAGCTCTTGAGTGTCGGCGTGACGGCAAGGCAGATCGTCTTGTCCGTCCGCGACTCATCCGCCACAACGAGATTCGTGTTCAGCGGGTCCAGCCCCCGCTCGCGGCATTCCACGGAGGCATAGAACGATTTGAGATCAATGGCAAGATAGGTGCGCTGCTTCATCGTTTCCTCCCCCGTTGTTTTCTGTTATTTTACCATAGCGGCCCGGAGATTACAACACCTGCACAAAGAGCCGTGGCGAAACGCCACGGCTCGATGCATACATTAAAGTTCAATTCTCCTCCAGCAGACCGAAGCCCGCCACGGCCGAGGCCGGGAGCGAGAAGACGATGGCGCCTGCGTCGCTGTCCGGCCCAGCCTTGCGCAGAATGGAGCGCATGATCTCGGCCTTCTGCCCCGCCGCAGAGACAATAAGAATGACCTCCTTCTCCGCTGCGATGGAGATGTTGTAAAATTTCGGCGCGCCCTTTGCGCCGGTCCCCTTGCCGTGAAGGACCGTGCCGCCTCTGGCCCCGGCTGCGCGTGCCGCGTTCATCACGGCGTCCGTGCCGCCCTCGTTTGCAATGGCGATGATCAGCTCATAGGCGCAGCTCAGGTCCGGCGTGTATTTCGGGCTTCTCCCGCCGTTCAGATATGCCACCGTATTTCCTCCTCCTACACTTTTGATCGGCACGGCGATGACGATGCCGTGCCCCGGCACGCCGATGTGCAGCCGCCGCTTCTGCGCGGCGATCAGCGCTGCCGTCTTTTCCGCGTCGGCGATCGTCAGTACAACGCGGCGTTCATTTGATTCAATGCCGAGCAGGTCGAGCATGCTCTGCACGGCCGTCCCGCGCCCATGGAGCGTGACGGTCAGCGGCAGGCCGAGCCCTTCGCACAGGTCCGTGAGGATCTCGAGCCGCTCCGGCGCGATGATGGAGATCACATAATTCATGCCGCATCCTCCCAAAGCTCCACAATGTCGAAGTCGCCGTACTGCTCCGGCGCGGCAGCGGTACGCTTTGCGCGGCGCTCATAGACGAAGCCGACGGCCTGAATGGACAGCAGCGGCATCATGGCGACAAGGGCCACCACGCCGAAGGCGTCGCGCAGGATGTTGCCGCCGAGCGCGCTGCTTGCGCCCATGACGAACTGGAGCATGAATGTTGCCGTCATTGGGCCGGAGGCCACGCCGCCGGAGTCGAAGGCGATGGCCGTATAGATGTCCGGCACGAAGAACGACAGCGCCAGCGCGATGCCGTAGCCGGGCACGAGGAACCACAGAATGGAGATTCCCGTCAGCACGCGCAGCATGGATAGGCCCATGGCCAGCGCGATGGCGACGGAGAGGCTGCGCTGGATGACCTTGCCGGGGATCGCGCCCGCGCTGACGCTCTCGATCTGCTTTTCCAGCACGCCGACGGCGGGCTCGGCCGAGATGATGAACCAGCCGAGTACCATGGCGAGCGGAACGAGCAGCCAGCCGTGCACGGCCAGCTCTGCGCCCAGCTCCGCGCCGAGCGGCGAAAAGCCGACGTTCACGCCGGTGAGGAACAGGACAAGGCCAACATAGGTATAGAGAATGCCGATGAGGATCTTGGCAAGGCTGCGGTCCGGCAGGCGCAGCAGCGTGAGCTGAAACAGAAAGAAGATCGCCACGATCGGCAGCATGGAGATCGCCATTTCCTTGAGATAGAGCGGAATGGAGGCGAGGAACGCGCCGCCGATGGCAGTCGAGCTGCCGAATGAGGCCGAGCTGAGGTCGGCAACGGCGTTGCTGCCCTGATAGAAAAAGCCAAGGATCAGCACCGCGAGGATCGGCCCGACGGAGCACAGCGCCACAAGGCCGAAGCTGTCAGCCTCCGCGCGGCGGTCGCTTCGGATATTCGACACGCCGAGGCCCATGGCGAGAATGAACGGCACGGTCATGGGGCCGGTCGTCACGCCGCCGGAGTCAAAGGCGATACCGAGAAAATCGGGGTCTGAAAAGGCGGCCAGCAGGAAGATGAGCGCATAGCAGCCGAGCAGCAGCCAGCGCAGGTTCGCGCCCGTGACGATGCGCAGCATGCACACGGCCATAAACAGGCCGACGCCCACGCCGACCGTCAGCAGAAGTACCGTGCTGCTGATGTGCGGCACCGTTTCCGCCAGCACCTGCAGGTCCGGCTCCGCCACGGTGATGGCAAAGCCGAGCGCGAAGCTCACGCCGAGGATGAGCGGCAGATTCTTTGTGCGCGTCAGCGCCGTGCCGATCTTGGTGCCGATGGGCGTCATGGACTGCTCCGCGCCGAGCGAGAACAGGCCCATGCCGACGACCAGCATCACGCCGCCGATGAGAAAACTCAGGAGCAGGTCCGGCTTCATCGGCGCTGCAGTCAGACACAGCAGAACGACGATCAGAACGATCGGCAGCACGCAGTGTGCCGATTCGGCGACCTTTTCTCGCACGGCAGAGCGGTCCTCCCGCCAGTCGATGGGTCTTTTCAAACGGTTCCTCCCTTCTCGAGCAGCTTGCGCTGCAGTCGGACATATTCCGCCGCCTCCTCCGGGCTGAGCGCCGACAGAAGGACGGAGACCTCATCCAGCACCGCGCCCAGCCGCTCCCGGATGCATGCAGCGCCGGCCTCCGTGAGGACGACGTCCACACGGCGCACATCGGCGGCATCCGGCGTGCGGACGATCCAGCCCTTGGCCTCCAGATGCTTCAGCAGGGCGGCGATGCGCGCGGAGCTGGCATACAGAGAGCGGCTCAGCTCGGACGGCCCTGCCGTTCCGCCGTGGCGCAGCAGGAAATGCAGGACAAAATATTCGCCGCCGGACATCTCGTCCAGCCCGCGGACGGCAGGAAGATGGTGCAGCGCTGTCCGGAACGACAGCAGCTCGGCTGCAAGTGCGGAATAGTCCATGGTCTTTGTTGGTTCTCCTTATATTGCTAACACTATTAGCAATATAATACCATACCAAACCCGAAAAGGCAAGCCTTTTTCACCGCTGCAGCGACATTTGACTTTCCTCTGCCCATATGGTATACTAGCAGAGAAGAACCGGAGAATATATCGGTGGAGGAGGCCTTCCATGAAAAAATGCTTGCTTGCCCTTGCGCTGCTTTTTGCTGTTCTGCTGAGCGGCTGCGCCATCGTGCAGACGACGGATCTGGCCGATTACGGCAACACCGGCGGCGAGACCTGGCACGGCAGCGCCGTTTTTGACCTGCTCTCCAACCTGACCTCTACCGGCGATGCGGACGGTACGCAGAGCGCTGCGCCGCCGCGCATGCAGGAGCTCTTCCCAATCTTCCCGCCCGATGCGCTGCTGCAGCGTGCGCAGGACCGGGATTACCACCATCTCTATCGCTATACGCTCCTGCAGGACGAGCTGTTCACGCGCCTGTCCTGCCGCTATTCCGCCGCGGACTATCAGGCGGAGGTCGACCGCCTCGCGGCGCTCGGCGCAACCTATGACACGACGCTCTTCCGCCTGCCCGCCTATATCTGGATGCTCCACGACACGGACAACTCCGAATATGTCCTGCTGGAGGAATCCACGCGGACGATCCACTACATTGCCTGCCAGACGGACGAGCTGGCTGCCCTTGCCATGCCCGAGGGCTGGTATCCCGGCGAGTCGCTCCGGGCCGTCCGCATCGCGCCGCCCGAGGGAAAGGAGAATGCATCATGACCTGCCCGCAGTGCGGCACCGAGAATGCCGCTGACGCCCGCCTCTGCCGCCATTGCGGCGCAACGCTGCCGGAGGGCCCGCAGCCCGTTCCCCTGCGTCTGCAGCATGTGGCTGCATCCCGCCTGTGTCTGCTCACGGCGACGGTCTCCACGGCGGGCCTTGTCCTGTTCCTGTTGCTGACACTGCTGTTCCCCGCCATGCAGCACGGCTTCCACGAGCTTGCCGCCTCTGTCGGCGTTCTCCTGCCGAAGGACGGCCGCCTGTTCGGCGGCGCGGCGTTTTTCTTCTTCCTGCCGTCCGCTGCCCTGTGCGCCGGTCTGTGGCTGGCATGGCGCGCGGCGCGGAAGGAAGAGCCTGTTCCGCTGACGGCCTATCGCGCGTTTCGTGCGGCTTCCTGGATGGAATTCGTGCTACTGACGGTCCTGTGCCTGCCGCTGCACCTATATCTCTTCCCCTTCCACCTGCCGGACTTTGCGCGGTCGCGCGTGCTGAGCGGCTATATCGGTCTGCTGGTCATCTGGGCGATCAGTCTGGTGTATTTCTGCGTGAGCCGCCGCTTTCTGCGGGCTCTCGGTTGGCGCACCCTGCGCGAAAAGCAGGGCCCTGGTCCGTGCAGCGTGATGCTCGGCATCAATGTACTTCTTGCGCTTGCCATGGTGCTCGGCGCATTCTCTGGCCTTTTTTCGGAGAGCCTGTTCTCCGGCTTTTTCCCGCTGGCCTTCTTTGATGGCCTGTGCCGCGGCGGCGGGCGGCTGCTTGCCGTGCTGAGCCTGCTGGTGTGGGCGGCGATCCGGGTGCTGCTGGCTCTCCTGCTGCTCCGCCTGTGGCCGCTGCTGCAGAAGCCCGAAAAATGATTTGTCAAAATTGCGGTGTGAACGTTGTGTTTGCACCGCAATTTTTTCGCACGAAAACGGCATACTATATCCGAATCAAATGATCGGAGGAACGTTCATGGGAACGAATCACATGGGGCGGCAGAGCATCCGCTTTCCGCAGCCGCCGGTCGTGCGCAGCTTTGCCTCCGTCGCTGGGAAAAAGGAGCGCGAGGGGCCGCTCGGCGATCAGTTTACGGCAACGGTGCAGGACACAACATTCGGCGAAAAGAGCTGGGAGCAGGCCGAGCGCCGCATGCAGCAGATGACGCTGGAGCTGGCGCTGGAAAAGGCCGGGCTGACCGATGCGGATCTTGACGCGGCCTTTGCCGGGGACCTGCTGAATCAGTGCATCGGCTCGAGCTTCAGCCTGCGCAACCGCGGTGTGCCGACGCTGGGTCTTTACGGCGCGTGCTCGACGATGGCGGAGTCCCTGCTGCTTGCGGCTATGTCCGTCAGCGGGGGCTTCGCGCGCACGGCGCTGGCCATGACCTCGTCGCATTTCGCCTCATCCGAGCGGCAGTACCGCTTCCCGCTAGGCTATGGCGGGCAGCGCACGCCGACGTCGCAGTGGACGGTCACCGGCGCGGGCGCAGTCCTGCTCGGCGGCGGGGAACGCGGCATCCGCATCACGGCCGCCACGATCGGCAGCATTGTCGACCGCGGCATCTGTGATGCGAACAACATGGGGGCGGCTATGGCCCCGGCAGCCTTTGCGACGCTGCGGGCACATTTTGACGACCTGCACTGCACGCCGGAGGACTATGACGTGATCATCACAGGCGACCTTGGAAAGCTCGGCAGCGAGCTGCTGCACGGTCTTCTCGAGAAGGACGGCATCCGCGCAGACGTGCAGGACTGCGGCGTGATGATCTTCGATACAAGGCGGCAGGACGTGCACTGCGGCGGCTCCGGCTGCGGGTGCAGCGCCTCCGTTCTGTGCGGGCCGCTGCTTTCCCGTATGGAGCGGGGCGAGCTGCGCCGCCTGCTGTTCTGCGGAACGGGCGCGCTGCTCTCTCCGCTGTCCACCCAGCAGGGCGAGTCGATCCCTGCCGTCTGCCACGCCGTCGTTCTGGAAAGGAGCTGACATGGACTATCTCAAAGCATTTCTGGTCGGCGGCCTGCTGTGCGTCATCGGTCAGATCCTCATCGACCGAACGAAGCTGACACCGGCGCGCATTCTGGTCGCCTATGTTGTAGCGGGCGTCCTGCTTGGTGCCGTCGGGCTGTATGACAAGCTCGTCGATTTTGCGGGCGCGGGCGCGACCGTTCCGCTGACGGGCTTCGGCAATACGCTGGCCCGCGGTGTCAAAAAGGCGGTGGACGAGGACGGCGCACTCGGCATCCTGACGGGAGGCCTGACTGCCTCTGCCGCGGGGATCACGGCGGCCGTGATCTTCGGCCTGCTTGCCAGTCTCATTTTCAAGCCGAAGGATAAATGAAGCCGCGGCGGTTATACTAATGCCGCGGCAAAACCGCGAAATCAAAATTCAGGAGGCTTTTCCACCATGGAAAACCGCAATCAGAACCAGAAGCAGAATCAGAAGCAAAACCAGCAGAATCAACAGCAGAGCCAGCAGCAGAATCAGAACGAGAACCGCCGCTAAGCAGCAAAATGCCGCCGAGCCCATTCGGGTTCGGCGGCAATGTAATTCTGCTTATTCCTTGATCGTGCCGTCTGCGTGGAACACCGGCAGCTTCTCAAGGTAGATGATGTCGTCGCGGTTCTGGGCGTCGCCCTCGGCGAGGATGGCCATACGGCCTGCGATGATGCCGCCCGCCTCTTCCACGAGCTTCTCGACAGCGGCGAGGGACTCACCGGTGGAGATAACGTCGTCGACGATGAGGATGCGCTTGCCGCGCATGAGCTCGGCATCGGCTTTATCGAGGTAGAGATGCTGCTCCTTGGCCGTCGTGATGGAGTTGACCTTCACATCGAACACGCCGGACATATAGAGCTTCGGCGCCTTGCGCGCGAGGAAATATTTGTTCTGGCCGCTCTGACGGGCCATCTCATAGATCAGGGGGATCCCCTTGGCCTCGGCAGAGATCATATAGTCGTACTCCGGCGCCTTCTTCAGCAGCGCCTCAGCCGTCTTGACCGTCAGCTCGACGTCGCCGAAAATCACAAATGCACCAATATAGAGGTCGTCAGAAACTTTGCAGATCGGCAGATCCCGCTGGACCCCCGCAATTGTCATGGTATGATACATCGGACATTCTCCTTTTTACTTCCAATTGCTGCGCAACAGCACTTGAATATTATAGCGCGATTCCCGAATCTTGTCAATGCCGAGCCCTTCTTTGCAGAAAAAAAGTTGGGTTTTCCGGCGAATGGGCGGGAATTTTCGTGGAAAGCTATGCGCGAGGTGATAAAGCATGCAAAATGAGATCGAAATGCTCCGCTCCATCCGGCAGAGCACGGAAATGGGCTGCAGCGGCATCCGGGCCGTGCTGCCGGAGGCGCAGAATCCCGCCATGCAGAGCGCGCTGCGGAGCCAATGGAAGGAATATGACAGCATCTACGCCGAGGCGGACCGCCTACTGCGCGAGCGCGGCGTGCGGTTAAGTGGCGTGAATCCGCTGGCAAAATACGGCTCCATGCTCACGGCGAAGCTGCGCGTCCGCAGTAGCCGGAACACGACGGCGAGAATCGCCGAGATGCTCGTGCAGGGCAATACGCGTGGCATGGTCAAGAGTATGCAGAACCTGCGCGCCATGGGCGTGCTGGACCCGAAGGTCTCGTCCCTGTCCACGCGGCTGCTGCAGACGGAGCAGGCCAATATCGAGGAAATGAAGCACTTTCTCTGAGCCGACTCAGAGCGCGGAGACGGCCGCCTCCAGTGCGCGGATCATCTGCGCAAGCGGCATGGAGGCCACGCCCTGCGGAGCCTGCTCCGGCAGAAAGGGCACATGGATGAACCCGGCGCGGACCGGCGTTTCGGCATAGTGATGCAGGAGCGTGTACAGCAGGTCATTGCAGACATAGGTCCCGGCCGTGTAGGACACGGCGGCCGGGATGCCTTGCGCCTCGATGGCGGCTGTCATGGCGCGCACCGGGACCGTTGCAAAGTAGGCGGTGGGGCCGCCTGGCACGACAGGCTCGTCCTGCGGCTGATTTCCAAGGTTGTCCGCTATGCGCGCGTGACGCAGGTTGATGCCGACATATTCCGGCGTCACGGCGCTGCGCGTTCCCGCCTGCCCGATGCACAGGACCGCATCCGGGCGGCACTCCGCCGCGCAGGCGAGCGTTCTTGCAGCCGCAAGGCCGAAGACGGTCGGGATCTGCAGCTTCCGGAGCTGCCAGCCGCCGATCTGCTCCGGCAGGGCCTTCACGGCCTCCCATGCCGGGTTGATCGTCTCGCCGCCGAACGGCTCAAAGCCGGTGATCAGAAGCGTTTTCATGTGCATTCCTCCAGCAGACACACGGCGTGGCAGGCGATGCCCTCGCCGCTGCCCGTAAAGCCGAGGCCTTCCTCGGTCGTCGCCTTGACATTGACGGCCTCCGTGCCGAGCAGGGCGCGCAGGCGTTCCTGCATGGTGGGAATATGGGGCCGGAGCTTCGGCCGCTGGCATAGGACGGTGATATCGGCGTTGCCGACGGCAAAGCCCGCCGCATGCACGCGGCGCACGACCTCCTCCAGCAGCAGAAGGCTCGAAATGCCCTTGTACTGCGGGTCGTTATCCGGGAACAGCAGGCCGATGTCGCCGAGACAGGCTGCGCCGAGCAGGGCGTCCATCAGAGCGTGCGTGAGCACGTCCGCATCGGAGTGACCGTCCAGCCCGCGCTCGAACGGAATTTCCACGCCGCCGAGGATGAGCTTGCGCCCCGGAACGAGGCGGTGTACATCATATCCGTGTCCGATCCTCATGTCGTTCTCCCCTTCCAGATCGCCTCTGCGATGCGCAGATCGACCGGTGTTGTGATCTTCAAATTTTCGACATCGCCGGGCGTCAGGCGCACCTGCCTTCCGGCCGCTTCCATGGCGGAGCAGTCGTCCGTGAGCGGCAGCCCCTGCGCGATGGCCCAGCGGAGCACGGAGCGAATTTCCTCCGTCCGGAAGACCTGCGGCGTCTGGATGGCAAACAGCGTGCTGCGGTCCGGCGTTTCAAGCACAAGGCCGCTTTCGGCGCGCTTGATGGTGTCGTGAACAGGGACGGCTGGCGCTGCAGCCCCGCAGGAGACGGCGGTGGCAATGGCCTGCGCGATCACCTCATTCGTGACGAGCGGACGCGCACCGTCATGAATGGCGGCATAGGGCATGGCTGCCGCAGAAAGGCCGCACAGGACGGACTCCGCCCGCGTTTTCCCGCCGGGAACGACGGAAACGGGCTTGGAAAGTCCTTCGCACAGGGCCTGCACGGCCTCCAAGCGGTCTGCACGCGTAACAACGATCAGCTCTGTGATCTCGGGCGCAGATGCCAGTGCTTCGACCGTCCGACGCAGGACGGGCACGCCGTCCAACGGTGCCAGGAGCTTGTCGATGCCCTGCATGCGCTGCGCGCTGCCGGCTGCGACGATAACGGCCGAGCAGCGGATATCTCCCCCGCTCACAGCGCCATCACCGTTTTCTTGAATTCCGCGCCTCTGACCATAAAGTTCTTGAAGCGGTCAAAGGCGGCGCTTGCCGGGGACAGCAGCACGATATCACCGGGCTTTGCCTGCTGCGCAGCGGCGTGAACGGCCTCATAGAAATCCGGAATTTCGAGGATCTCCGGCGCATCCGGAACGGCGCGGGCCGCGGCTGCGATCTTCGGGCCGGTCGCGCCGGTGCAGACGAGGAGCTTGACGTGCGCTGCGATCTCCGGGCCGAGCACGTCATACGGGATGTGCTTGTCATAGCCGCCCGCGATAAGAATGACCTTCTCGGAGAAGCTGCGCAGGCCCGCGATGGTACGGCTCGGGGACGAGGCGATGGAGTCGTTATAGAACTTTACGCCGTCCTTTTCGCGCACGAACTCGATGCGGTGCTCCACACCGCCGAAGTTCCGCGCGACATAGCGGATATCCTCATCCGAGGCCAGCCCTTCGACCGCGAGGATGGCTGCCATGTAGTTTTCCACATTGTGCAGGCCGGGGATTTTGATCTTCTCCTGCCGCACGACGGGTACGCCGTCGCGCCGGATCACGCCGTCCCGGAAGCTCGCACCGTGCGCGGGAACGGTCTGGCGCGAGAACATCCGGACCTCTCCGGCGGCCTCCGGCGCAAACCCGGCCGTGATGGTGTTGTCCGCGTTCAGAATGAGCACGTCCTGCGCGGTTTGGCGGGTGAAAATATGCTTTTTTGCGTCGATGTACTCCGCCATGTCGCGGTGTACGTCGAGATGGTTCGGCGCAAGGTTCGTCACGACGGCGATGTGGCAGCTGTGGCGAAGGTCCATAAGCTGGAACGAGCTCAGCTCCAGCACGACGAGGTCGTCCGGCGTCATGTGCTCCGCCTGATCGAGCAGCGGCGTACCGATATTGCCGCCGGTCCAGACGCGATGGCCTGCATGCTTCAGGATTTCGGAGATAAGCGTGCTTGTCGTCGTTTTTCCGTCTGAGCCGGTCACGCCGATGATCCTGCAGGGGCAGACCTCGAAAAAGGCCTCCATTTCCGAGGTAAACTGCGTCCCCATAGCTCGCAGTGCCTGCAGCTCCGGCTTATTCGGGTGCAGTCCGGGTGTGCGGAAGGCCACATCGCCGGAGATGCCCGTCAGATAATCATCGCCGAGGTGCAGCTTCGCGCCGAGGCGCTCCAGCTCGAGCACCTCCGGGTCGAGCTTCTCCCGCGGCGTGCGGTCGCAGCCCGTGACGTCAATGCCAAACCGCAGCAGCAGGCGCACGAGCGGCCGGTTGCTTACACCGAGGCCAAGCACCAGCACGCGCTTCCCCTGCAGCCGGGTGAAATATTCCGTTACAGTCATGATCTATGTCCTTCTTTCCCCTGCGCCGCCCGGCGCAGGCGTTGAACTACTCCCATATTATATCCGCTCGGGATAAATTTTGCAATCCGTTTGACATTTCCGCCAAAATAAAGTAAAATAAACACGACTGGGACGGACAGCCGCGCATCTGCGCTGAAAAGCGCCCATGTGAGGAAAGTCCGGGCACCACAGGGCAAGGATAACGGGTAACGCCCGCCGAAGGCGACTTCAGGAAAAGTGCAACAGAGAAATACCGCCCCGCTCGCGGGGTAAGGGTGGAAAGGCGAGGTAAGAGCTCACCCGCCGCATGGGAACATTGCGGCGCTGTAAACTCTATCCGGTGCAACACCGTGGAGGAAGCATATGGCCTGCCCGGCCGCTTCCGAGGGGGTGGCTTGAGCGCAGCGGCAACGCTGCGTCGAGATAGATGGCTGTCGATCACAGAACCCGGCTTATAGTCCCAATCAAACATGAAAAAATGACGCCGAGAGGCGTCATTTTTTTGCCTGCCGGAAAATCATTCGATTTTCCGGCAAAGGATTGCAGTCCGCTGCGCGCACGATCGCCCGCCGGAGGCGGGCGATCCGCACACTGGCGGACTGAGCTGTATTTTCTCCGACGTACACGCCGCCGGAGAAAATGATTTCAATTGATTCGCCGCCTGCGGGCGGCGAACTCTGCGAGGCCGTTATACACCGCATATGCTGAGATGCTCCGGTGCATCATGGTCGATTCTCTCAGATCAGCGCGAAATGTGCCAGCGCATGGGCCACGCCCTCGTCGTCGCAGTCGTCCGTGACATAGTCAGAGGCGGCCTTCGTCTCCTCGAGCGCATTGCCCATGGCAACGCCAGTACCCGCATAGCGGAGCATTTCATTGTCGTTTTCGGAATCGCCGAAGGCCATCAGCTCATCCGGTGTCCAACCGTTCGCCTCAGCCATGAAGCGCATCGCAGGCAGCTTGCCGCCCTCGGCAGGGATGATATCCTGCCCATGGATGAACCACTGCGTCGAGCGTGCATGCGGCATGAACGACAGCGGGCCTTCGCGAACCTCCTGCGCCGTCAGAAACATGACGGCCTTGACGACCGGCTCCTGCAGCATGGTATGCAGGTCGCAGCGCTCCGGGATCTCCGTATGGATCTCTGCCATAACGACCGGCACGCGGTCGTTGAAATGGTAATTGAAGCGCGAGCGCTGCTCGCTGACGAGCCACAGCGGGAGCGAACGCTCGTCACAGTAGTCCACAAGGGCGCGGACCTCGTCCGGGACCATTGCCACCGTGCGCAGCAGGTTCCAGCTGCCGTCATAGACGATCTGGCCGTTGTTGGTCAGATAGCCGTCAAACGTCATGCCGCGGAGCATCTCCTGCTCCTCCAGCTCGAAGCGGGAGCGGCCGGAGGCCACATAGACGCGGATGCCCTTCTCTCGCAGGGCGCGGATGGCCGCCTTTGTGGAATCCGGGCAGCGCTTGGTCTTCAGCGAGACCAGCGTGCCGTCGATATCAAAAAAAACAGCGCGGATCATCGTGTTCTCTCTTTCTGTGGCTTACAGGCAGGACAGCTCCAGCTTGCCGTCTTGCGCCTGCAGGCCGATCGCCGTGATGGGGTTCTCATAGCTGTCGATGAGCTTTTCGGCGACGACGTCCTCGATGTCCTTCTGGATGGTGCGGCGCAGGTTGCGCGCGCCGTAGGTCAGGGTATAGGACTTCTGTACGAGGTAGTCGATGACGCTCTCATCCCAACGGAGCGCCACGCCGTGCTCTTCAAGGGCAGTTTTCAGCTCACCGAGCATGATGGCGGCGATGCCGCGGAAGTTCTCCTCCGAGAGGCGGTTGAAGCAGATGATCTCGTCGACGCGGTTGAGAAATTCCGGGCGCAGGAATTCGGACAGGGCCTTCATGGCCTTGTCGCGTCCCTGCTCGGTCGCCGTGCGGCCGAAGCCGACGGAGCCGCCCTGCCGGTCGGAGCCCGCATTGGACGTCATGACGATGACGGTGTTTTCAAAATTCACAACGCGGCCCTGCGAATCGGTGATGCGGCCGTCATCCAGAATTTGAAGCAGAATATTCAGCACGTCCGGGTGAGCCTTTTCCAGCTCGTCGAACAGAATGACGGAATAGGGCTTGCGGCGGATCTTTTCCGTCAGCTGGCCCGCCTCGTCATAGCCGACATAGCCGGGGGGCGAGCCGATGAGCTTCGAGACGGAGTGGCGCTCCATGTATTCCGACATATCCAGCCGGATGAGCGAATCGACGGAGTCGAACAGCTCGTTAGCCAGGCACTTGACCAGCTCCGTCTTGCCGACACCGGTCGAGCCGACAAAGATGAACGAAACGGGGTGCTTCTTCACGGCGATGCCGACGCGGTTGCGGCGGATGGCGGCGGCAACGGCATGGACGGCCTCGTCCTGCCCGATGATGTGCTGCTTCAGCCGGTCCTCGAGCTCACGCAGTTGGGCATATTCCTGCGCGCGAATTTTACTGGCGGGAATTTTCGTCCAAAGCTCGATGATGCGCGCAAGGTTCTCCATGGTCAGGACGGGCGCGGGCTTCGCCTCCAGCTCGGCGATCTCGGCGTCGAGGCGGCAGACGTTGCTGCGCAGCTTGGCCAGACGCTCGAAATTGTCCTGCTGTTCCGTGTCCTCCGTCAGCATCTTGATCTCAAGCTGGTAGTCGTCGCGCTCCTTGCGCTTTTCGGCCAGATCGGAGATCTCCTTGCTGTGCAGGTTCAGATCGGAGCAAGCCTCATCAAGCAGGTCGATGGCCTTGTCCGGCAGGAAGCGGTCCGTGATATAGCGCTCGGAGAGCACGACGGCCTGCCGCGCCATTTCGGGCGGGATGGTCACGCCGTGGAACACTTCATAGTAATGCGCCACGCCGCGCAGGATGGCGACGGCCTCCTCCAGCGACGGCTCATTGACTGTGACAGGCTGGAAGCGGCGCTCGAGCGCGGAGTCCTTTTCGATGTATTTGCGGTATTCGGCAAACGTCGTTGCGCCGATGACCTGAATTTCGCCGCGCGACAGCGCAGGCTTCAGAATATTGGCGGCGTTCATGGAGCCTTCGGCATCGCCCGCGCCGACAAGGTTGTGAACCTCATCGATGACAAGAATGATGTTGCCGCAGGCCTTGATCTCGGCGATGAGGCTCTTCATGCGGCTCTCGAACTGGCCACGGAACTGCGTTCCGGCGACGAGCGACGTCAGGTCGAGCAGATAGACCTCCTTATCACGCAGCTTGAACGGGACGTCGCCCGCGACGATGCGCTGCGCCAGACCCTCGGCGATGGCCGTCTTGCCGACGCCCGGCTCACCGATGAGGCAGGGATTGTTCTTCTGACGGCGGTTGAGGATCTGCACCACACGCTCCGTTTCGACCTCGCGGCCGACGACCTTGTCCAGCTCACCGGCGCGGGCACGGCCCGTGAGGCTCAGACAGTAAGTGTCGAGGAACTTGTGTTTCTTCACCTTGGGCTTTTCCGTCTTGCCGTTCTGCGTCTCCTTCGGCTCCTCGCGCGGGGCGACCTCACCCTGATTGCCAAACAGGCGGTTCATGTGCGGGAATGTCGCCGTGCGGCTGCCGATGTCGTCCTCGTCGGTCTCGTCCGGCTCCGGCTGCATCATGGCCATCATCTCGCCGTTGAGATTGTCCAGATCCTCATCCGTGATGCCCATGCGCTCGACGATGTCGTCGACCTGCTTGATCTTCAGCTCGCGGGCGCACTTCAGGCACAGGCCCTCGTTCGTGCTCACGCCGTTTTCGACCTTCGTAATAAAAATCACAGCGATGTTCTTCTTGCATCGGCTGCAGATGGTAGGTTTCATAAGCTCACTCCTCCCGGAAGCAGTCGCGCCTCCGCAAAAGTCCCGCATTGCGGGCGTTTTCCTGCTTACGGCAGGAACAGGCTTGCCGTTCCGGTACCGGCCAGCAGGGCCGTTCCGTCCGAACGGGCAAGAATGCAGACGGCCGTGCCGTCCTGCTCCGTCTGGGCGACGGGCTCCAGCGCGCTCGTGTAGAGCAGCGCTTTTTCAGCCGTCAGAATGCCGACATAGCTGCCGCAGGCCGAAAGGCTGACCGGCATGAAGCTCAGCGACAACTGCGCCAGAACGCTGCCGTCCGGCTGCAGCGTGATGAGCTCTGCGCGGCTGGAGGTCTCATAGGGATCGACCAGCACGGTCACAAAGCCGTCTCCGCCAAAGTGATAGTCGGCGATGCGGCCGTTCTCCGCGACATAAGCGCCGCGCTCCGTGCCGTCTGCCGCAAAGAACCGGACCCTGCCCTCCGAAACGGCGCAGACGACGCTGTCCGTCACGAAGGCGATATCATAGGGCATCTCCGAGCCGAGTGCGCACTCGGCGGCAATTTCCTCGCTGTCTGTGCGATAGAGCTGCAGCGAGGCAGAAAATGTGATGTCCGCCTGCCCGAGCGCGACCGCCGCTGCATGGCTGCCGTCCGGCGAGACGGCGCAGGCGCTGAGATAATGCGACTTTGTGCTGCGCTTATACAGCAGGCTGCCGTTCGGGTCATAGACCTGCAGCAGCGAGCGGCCGCTGTCCCCTGCCGTCAGCATGGCGCTGTAGCCGCCGGAGGACAGGTCGGCATCAAAGATCGTCTGTTCCGGGGTCTGCGAAAAGACGGCGCTGCCGCTCTTGTCCAGAACGGTCAGGTAGTTCCCGCCCGCGTCATAGCACAGCAGGCGGTCCTGCCCTGTGCAGATGACGGGAGCGGTCATGGCATGCTGCTCGGAGCCGAGCTGCTTGCCCTCCTCGGAAAACAGGGTCACGCTGCTTCCAGTGGCAACGCCGAGACCGCCGTTCAGCTGGCCATAGGCCGTGCTGCCAAGGGTTTCAAAGCTGACGGAGCCGTAGTTTTCCCCGTTTTTCCCAAGATAGCGCAGCGAGCGCTTCAGCCCATCGAGCACATGGGTCTTCGTCAGCAGGAAGGCTGCGAGAAGCGCCAGAACGATCAGCACAGCCAGCAGATAGAGCGGCCAGCGGCGGCGCGGCTTCTGCGGCTCGGGATCCGGGAGCGGCTTGATATGGTCAGGCATCGAACGTCACCTCCCCGTCGTCATACCAAAGGTGCGTCATGTACAGGCCGCCGGGCGGCACGGTCGGACCGGCAGCAGTACGGTTGCCGCTCTCCAGAATGCGGCCGATGTCCTGCGGGCGGATTTTGCCCTCCGCCGCATAGACGACCGTTCCGGTCATGGCGCGCACCATATTGTAGAGAAATCCGTTTGCGCACACGCGCAGGAGGATCAGCTCTCCCCTGCGCTCCACGTCGAAATAATACACCGTGCGGACCGTGGACTTCACGTCCGTTCCGACGGAGCGGACGGCAGCGAAATCATGCGTTCCGACGAACTGCGCGGCGGCCTCCTGCATGACGGCTTCGTCCAGATGCTTGGGATAGAACCATGCCCGGTTCACAAAGAACGGGTCGCGGATGCGGGAGTTATAGATCTGATAGGTATATTCCTTCCGCACGCAGGAGCCGATGGCGTTGAAGCCCAGCGGGACCTCCCGCGCGCCGGTCACGACGATGTCGGCGGGCAGATGCGTGTTGAGCGCATAGGCCACGCGGTCGACGGGGATGCGGGACTCCGTGCGGAAATTGGCCACATAGGTGCGCGCGTGGACCCCGGCATCCGTCCGGCCGCAGCCGGTCATATGCACCGGATGGCCGACGACATCCGCCGCGGCCTCCTCCAGCGTCTGCGCGACGGAGCAGGCGTTTTTCTGCACCTGCCAGCCGTGATAGGCTGTTCCGTCATATTTCAGAAAGAGTGCGAGATTCCGCATGCTTCCTCCCAGCCGTTACAGTCCATAGCTCCGCAGGACGATGACGCCGGCCAGCACGGCAGCGCCGAGGGCAAACGTCAGAATATCGCGGAGCTGAAAGCGGAGCTGCTTCAGCTTCGTGCGGCCGGAGCCGCCGCGGTAGCAGCGGCACTCCATGGCCGTGGCCAGCTCGTCGGCGCGCCGGAACGCGCTGATGAACAGCGGCACGAGGATCGGCACAAGGGCCTTTGCGCGGTGGAACAGATTTCCCGTTTCAAAATCCGCGCCACGGGCCTTCTGGGCCGAAATGATCTTATCCGTCTCCTCGATGAGCGTCGGGATGAAGCGCAGGGCAATGCTCATCATGAGAGCCAGCTCGTGCACCGGGAAATGGATGGCCTTCAGCGGCGAGAGCAGGGACTCCAGACCGTCTGTCAGCGCGATGGGAGACGTCGTGTAGGTCAGAAGGAACGTGCCCGTCACGAGCATGACGATGCGCAGCACCAGGAAGCCCGCGTTGACAAGGCCCTCCCTCGTGATCTTGAAGATCCAGAACTGCACCAGCACATCGCCCTTGGTATAAAATACGTTGATGATAGCGGTAAAAATGATGATAAACAGCAGCGGCTTCAGGCCCTTGAACAGCGCGCGCGGGCGAATGCGTGACAGCGCGACTGCCGTGACGAGAAACGCGAGCATGACTGCGTAGGAAATGACCCACTTTGCAAGGAACAGCGCCACGATGTAGACAATGACCATCAGCAGCTTTGTGCGCGGGTCGAGCCGGTGGACGACGGTGTCGCCGGGAAAATACTGGCCGAGCGTGATGTCTTTAAGCATGGGCACGGCCCTCCAGCAGCGCGCGGAGCTGCGGCACAGCCTGCTCCACGGTAAAGGTCGTCGGGTCAACGTCCACGCCCAGCTCCCGCAGGCGCAGGAACAGCGCCGTGACCTGCGGCACGGACAGGCCGATCTCTGCCAGACGCGCCGCATGGGAGAACACCTCGCGCGGCGTGCCGGACATCTCGATCGTTCCCTCGTTCAGGACGAGCATACGGTCGGCCAGCTGCGCGACCTCATCCATGGAATGCGTGACCATGAGGATGGTGGCGTGCGTCGCCTTCTGATAGTCACGGATATTGCCGAGGATGCTGGCGCAGCCTGCGGGGTCCAGCCCGGCTGTCGGCTCGTCAAAAATGACAACCTCCGGCTCCATGGCGATGACGCCCGCAATGGCGACGCGGCGCTTCTGCCCGCCGGAGAGGTCGAACGGCGACTTTTCCAGCAGGGACTCGTCCACGCCCGCGAATCCGGCCGCGCGCAGCACGCGCGTACGGATCTCCTCTTCACTCAGGCCCATGTTCTTCGGACCGAACGCGATATCGCGGTAAACGGTCTCTTCAAACAGCTGATACTCCGGATACTGGAACACCAGCCCGACACGGAAGCGGCTCTCCCGGGTCGTTTTCTTGTCCTGCCAGATGTTCGTCCCGTCCAGCAGGATCTCGCCGGACGTCGGGCGCAGCAGGCCGTTCAGATGCTGGATGAGCGTCGATTTGCCGGAGCCGGTGTGCCCGATGATGCCGAGAAACTCCCCCTTTTCCACGGAGAAGCTCATGTGCTTGACGGCATCGTGCTGAAACGGCGTTCCGGCGCTGTAGGTATGCGAGAGGTCTCTGACCTCGATGGTTGCGGCCAATGGTCTTTCCTCCAAATCGTTTGTCAGGTCTTCGCCCCGATCGCGGCAAGAAGTACCTGCGCACATTCCTCCGTGGAAAGCGCGTCGAGCGGCAGGTCAAAGCCCGCCTGATTCAGCGCATAGAGCACCTTCGTCGTCGCCGGTACGGTCAGGCCTACGGATTCCAGCAGTTCGACCTGCGGGAAGACCTCCTTCGGTGTTCCGTCCGCGAGAATGCGCCCCGTGTCCATAACGATCACGCGCTGGGCGCGGATCGCTTCGGTCATATGATGGGTGATGAGCACCACGGTGATGCCCATTTCCCGGTTCAGGCGCTCGATGGTCGAAATGACCTCCTCGCGCCCGTGGGGGTCGAGCATGGCGGTCGGCTCATCGAGTACGATGCAGCGCGGCCGCATGGCGATGACTCCCGCAATGGCCACGCGCTGCTTCTGCCCGCCGGAGAGCAGGTGCGGCGCGTGCAGACGGTAGTCATACATCCCGACGAGCTTCAGTGCCTCGTCCACGCGTCTGCGGATTTCCTCCGAGGGAACGCCGAGGTTCTCCGGCGCAAAGGCAACATCCTCTTCTACGACGTTGGCGACCATCTGATTATCGGGATTCTGGAACACCATGCCGACCGTGCGGCGGATGTCGACCAAAAGAGACTCGTCGGACGTGTCCATGCCGAATACATGCACACTGCCGCCCTCCGGCAGGAGGACCGCGTTAAAATGCTTGGCCAGCGTGGATTTTCCGCAGCCGTTGTGGCCGAGGACGGCGACAAAGCTGCCCTCCTCGATGGATAAATTTAGATCGTCAAAAACCGTGACGCCGCCGCTTTCGCTCTGGGCGTCATAGGAGAACTTCAAATGTTCTGTCCGGATGGCCTCGGTCATGCTCTGCCCTCTCTTGTCCAGCGCCCTGTTGCGCCGCACGGGAGCACAAGGCCGGAATCGGTCACGGGAAGGCCAAGCTCATCCGAGACCGTCCCGCCGCCGAAGCGCGGCGTTACCACGCTGTCGAGGAGGCATGTCAGAACGGACGGCGCGAGGCCTGTCGTGTAGGAATTGATGATGAAAAACAGCGGATCTTCCGACAGCACGCCGGAGACGAGCTTCAGGAACGGGAAAAAGTCCTTTTCGAGCTTCCAGATCTCGCCGGACGGGCCGCGCCCGTAGGACGGCGGGTCCATGATGACGGCGTCGTAGCGGCGGCCGCGCTTGATCTCGCGCTCGACGAACTTGGCGCAGTCGTCGATGATCCAGCGGATGGGGGCGCCGGACAGACCGGAGGCAGCCGCATTTTCGCGGGCCCAGGCGACCATGCCCTTTGCGGCGTCCACATGGCAGACGGATGCGCCTGCCGCAGCGGCTGCGAGTGTCGCGCCTCCGGTGTAGGCAAACAGGTTCAGCACGCTGACGGGCCGCCCCGCGCGGCGGATCTGGTCATCGATAAAATCCCAGTTTGCCGCCTGCTCCGGGAACACGCCCGTGTGCTTGAAGTTCATCGGCTTGACCTGGAACGTCAGCTCACGGTAATGAATGCACCAGTGCTCCGGCAGATGGTGCGCAGACCAGTGCCCGCCGCCGGTGCTCGAGCGGGCATAGCGCGCGTCAAAGCGCTTCCAGCGCGGGTCCTGCCGCGGCGTGCTCCAGATGACCTGAGGGTCCGGCCGCACGAGATAGAAGCTGCCCCAGCGCTCGAGCTTTTCTCCGTCGGAGGTATCGAGCACCTCATAATCCTTCCATTGATCGGCTTTCCACATGGGCTTTCAGCTCCTGTCTGTCTTTTTGCGGGCTGCGGGCATCGGTGTGCGTGCGGGCGTGGGCGGCTCAGTCGATTCCGTCGGTTCCGTCGGCTCCGTCGGGAGCGTCGGATCGGTCGGGCCCTCCGTCGGCTCGGTCGGCTTGACGGAGTCGGCGGTGTGGATCGTGCAGACCTGCTCCTTATCCTCGGGATTGTAGACGAAGTCTGCATCCTTGTTGACTTTCCAATTCTTATTATAAATCAGCTTGCCGACTTCTTCAACCGTATTTCCATCGGCCTTTTCACAGTATTCGTTGGCAATTTTGCCGCTTTCCTTGCAGATTTTGACCATAGTATGGCAGGTGCACTCCTTTGTGGGCGCATCTTCATAGAACAGACGCACCGTCACAACGCGGTTGCTGCCATTCTCGCGCACGTCCTTCTTGCAGGCCTCGATGGGCTTGCCGCCGCAGTCAGCGCATACGGAATAGTAGCCGACGTTCTCGGGCTGCGAGAATGAGGCGGACTCCAGCCCTTCGTGCAGCGGACGCATGACCTGATTCCACATGGAAATGGCGGGGTTCGTCCAGTCACCGTCGAGAATGATCTGCTCCGGCTCGTCATAACCGCACCAGACGACGGCCGTGTAGTACGGCGTGTAGCCCGCGAACCAGCGCGTCTGGTTGTCATTGGACGTACCGGTCTTACCGGCTACGGCGATGTTGTCCATGGCCGCTGCGGAGCCGGTACCGGCCAGCACGGCATTCTGCAGCATATAGTTGATATAGAAGTCGGCCTTCTCGCCGATGGCGGTGTGGCTCTCCTGCGCATTGTCGAGGATGACCTTTCCCTCGGGGTCAACGACCTTTGTGAACGTGCGGGCCTCGCGGAACGTGCCGCCGTTCGGGAAGGTGCCGTAGGCCTGCGTCATCTCGCGCACGGTGACGCCGCGCGTGAGCTGGCCGAGGCCGAGCGGAGCAAGGGCGATATCCGTATAGGAGTGGTCGCCGATCTGCAGCTCGTCCACAAGGGTCGTAAAGCCGAGCTTCTGCGTCAGGAACTGGTAGCTGTTCTCCACGCCGAGGTCATTGAGGACCTTGACGGAGATGGTGTTGAGCGAGCGCGTCAGACCGCGCAGCACATTGCAAAGGCCGCTGTAGGATCGGGAGTCGTTCTGAGGCCAGTTGCGGTCTTCGTTCAGCGGAGAGTCCTCGTAGACTGTCGCGGGCGTAATGATCCCGGCGTCCAGCGCGGGCGCATAGACTGCCACAGGCTTGAATGACGAGCCCGCAGGCTGCTTGCTCTGCGTGGCGCGGTTGAGCGTCAGGCTGCCGCCCTTGTCGCCGACACCGCCCGCCATGGCGACGATGTCGCCGGTCTTGTTGTCCGTCACAACGATGGCGGACTGCAGCTGCTGAACGCTCACGGTCTTCGGCACGTTGTCAAGGTTCTCGTAGACCTTGTCCACAATAGCCTGGACCTCGGGATCGATCGTTGCATAGATCTTATAGCCGCCCGTCAGGAGCTTCTGCTCTGCGGCAAGCTCACTGTAGCCGTAACGCTCCACAAGCGCATCAACGACATCGCGCCATACCGTATCGACAAAATAAGAGTAATAGTGGTTCTTGTCGACGGCGTTGTTCACCTCGCCGCACTGCGGGCAGAAATACTCGCCGTCCGTCTCCGTGTACTCCGCGCGCGTACCGGTGAAGCCGCAGCTCGCACAGGTGTATTCCTCCTCGTCATACGTTCCGTTGCGGAAGACCATTTCCTGATCGACGGCGGCCTGATAGGCCTCCTCCGTCTCAATATAGCCCTGAGCGTACATTTCCTTCAGGATCGTGAGCTGACGCTCGCGGTTGTTCTCCTCGCGGATATAGGGATCGTAGAGCGAGGGATTGTTCGTGATGGCGATGAGGCTGGCGCACTCGGCCGTCGTCAGGTCGGAGACCTTCTTGCCAAAGTAGACGCGCGCCGCACTCTGGACACCGTAGCAGCCCTCACCGAGGTAGATCGTGTTGAGATACCACTCCATGATCTCGGACTTCGTATAGCGCTTTTCGACCTCCAGGGCGCGGAAGATCTCCTGTACCTTGCGGTCGACCGTGACCTCATCCTCCTGTGACAGGTTCTTGATGAGCTGCTGTGTGATAGTCGAGCCGCCGAACGATGAGCTGCCGCCCGCAAACCCCTTCACGGCTGCCAGCGTGCGGATCCAGTCCACGCCCTTGTGCGTGGGGAAGCGCTTGTCCTCGATGGAAATGGCCGCATGAACGAGATCAAGGGGAATATCGTCATAGGAGACCCAGATACGGTTCTCCGTGCCATAAAGCTGCTGCAGCTCACGGTATTCCCCCGTCTTGGGGTCGGTATAATAGATGATCGAGGTCTGTGCCAGTGAAATATTGTCCAGCTCCAGCCCTTCGGCATATTCCTCGGCCTTCGGGATGATATCCAACTCGACATAGCTCTTGAATTTCGACAGGAAGATCGAACCGGCGATCGCGGCGATGAGCGCAACGGTGCCGACGGCGATCAACAGCACAAGGATGATCTTGCCCAACACGTCGAGGACGGTCCGCGTGATGCGCCAGGCCAGATGCGGCTGCTTTTCCTGCTTCGGTTGTCTTGCCATGACAATTCCTCCGTTCTTCGGGAAGCGCCGCATCCTACGGACAGGCGCAAAAATCCATGATCCTTCATTCTCTATTTTTTAATTATATCATGCCTGTCAATCACTCCGGCACATTCCGAATGAAAATTTTCTGCGGCAGGATTTCTATGCTTGTGGATACGCAACGAGACTTTTTACGGTGGCTGAAAGGGCAGAAAACGGATTTTCCGGCGGTTCGTCAGATTTCCACTTGATTTTCCCGGCAGCAGCGGTTAAAATAAAGCCAGACAGACAGGAGGTGCCCCATGGAGCAGCAATACGGAAGCGACTTTATTTCGATCACGGATGAGGACGGCAAGGAATACGAGCTGGAGATCCTCTCGACCATCGAATACCAGGGTGCGGAATATCTTGCCCTTGTCCCCGCAGAGGAGGACGAAGCGAGCGAGGAGCTCGAGGTCAGCATCCTGAAGTCCGTCACGGAGGACGGCGAGGACCTACTCGTTGCCGTGGAAGACGAAGATGAGCTGGCTGCCGTCTACGATCTGCTGATGCAGTCCCTCTATGAGGACGAAGAGGAAGCAGAAGACGAGGAAGAATGACCGCCCTTTCTCATAATTAAATAGTCATCAAGCAAGATCCCTGCTTGGTGCGTGATAGTTCCCTTTAAACCCACATCATTTTTTCGGGACGCCGGACGTTCGCTTCGGATTGCAGGCCTCCCGTCCTGGCTCTGACCGTGGATGGAAGTTGGAAGCAGCTAAGAATCGGAGAGGCGACCCACCTGCCCGTTTCGTGCAGGTTATAAACGGAGCTACACGGCCAAAGCGGGGATCTTGTGCGTCTTCCCAGCATCTCTTTGGCATTATCGCGCAGAGCGGTATCATTTTCTTAACGAGTTTGTTAAGAAACAGAAACTTTTTTCGTCAAATTTCCAGAATGCTCTTGCAACAAGCGCAAATCCTTAGTATAATAAGACCTGTTATTTTCCGGGGCGTGCGCCCCGCGATTCCCACGAATGAGAGGTAAACAGACTATGAGTGCATCCCGCGAGCGCAAAAAGCGCATGGTAGAGTCGGAGCAGGCCGCTCCGCAGCAGGCAAAGAAGACCAAGAAGAAGCTCTCTGAGGGCTGGATCTTTGCCATTATCGTCATTCTGATCCCCGTGATCGTTTTCGGCGTCATCTTCGGCGTGCAGGCATCCTGGCGCAATGCGACCGTTGTGTCTGTCGGCGATCATAAGGTCTCCACGACGGAATTCAACTATTTCTATCGCGGCGCACTGAATTCGATCTACAGCACCTACGGCAGCTACATCTCCCTGCTCGGCATCGACACGAGCACCCCGCTCGACGAGCAGAGCTATGCCGGCAGCGACGAGTATGACACCTGGGCCGATTTCCTGGCGGACAGCGCCAAGACCTCTGCTGTGGATGCCTACACCGTCTATGACAAGGCCGTCGAGGCAGGCTTCTCCCTGAGCGACGACGACAAGGCCTCTATCGACAACGAGATCAACACCCTGAAGACCTATGCCGGCGTCTACAGCATGGATCTGGATGAGTACATCGAGGCCATGTTCGGCAAGGGCTGCAACGAGAAGAATTATCGCCACTATCTTGAGGTCTCCAAGCTGCACGACGCTTACATTGAGTCCCTGACCTATACGGAAGACGAGCGCAATGCCCGTTATGAGCAGGACACGACCGAGTTCGACACCGTCACCTATTACAGCTACGCCGTCAAGGCCTCCGATTTTGAGACGAAGTCCGACAGCAGCACTGACAGCACCGAGGCCACGACCTCCACGGAGCCGTCCGAGGAAGCCATTGCCGCCGCCCGTGAGGCTGCCAACGCCATGGTCTCCGATTTCAAGACCGATGACGAGAATGTCTCCGTCATGACGGAGCGCTCCAAGAGCGAGGTCACGTCCTCCATCTCCGAGGATGCCGCCAACTGGCTCTACACCGAGGCGAAGCCCGGCGAGGCGAAGCTCTTTGAGAAGGACAACACGTTCTATGTCCTCCAGCTCACGAGCATCAACGACAACAACTATCAGACCGTCAACGCCCTGCAGCTCTACATCGCGAAGGATGCTTCCGACAAGGAATACAAGGACGGCGAGAAGACCTCCGACGAGCGTGTCTCCGAGCTTGAGGCTGCCCTGAAGGAGGATTCCTCCGAGGAGAAGTTCCGCGAGTACATCAAGACCTATGCGGACAACACGTCTTCCTACACCATCACGAACGGCGCGCACCGCAGCATCACGCCGGAAGTCGCCCGCACCTGGCTGTTCGATTCCAGCCGCAAGGCCGGCGACACGAAGGAATTCGTCGATGACAACGGCGGCACCTATGTGTTCTTCTTCCAGGATTTCGCCGAGACCTACCGCGACCTGCTCGTCACGAACAAGCTGAAGACCGAGTGGTACGACGAGGTCACCTCTGCCGCGACCTACACCTATGATGCAGACGCCGCCAAGCACGCAAATCTCGGCCTGACGATCGCCAACATCTACGGCAGCTCCTCCAGCAGCAACTAATACTGATTCCTGATTAAAATATTTCATCAGGAATCCCGTGTGCTACGCACACTCGCATCGTGCTGACGCACGCTGCGCCGTCTCATGCAGAATCTGACGCGCCCTCGGCGCTATAAAAAGCTTTTAAAGCTTTTTATCAGATTCTAGTATAAACGCACATAAAACCAGCCCGCAGCGGAAACACTTCCGTTGCGGGCTTTTTCTGTCCCAATTTGAATCATCCGGAGGGATCGCGAATGCAGAAACGAGGAACATGGCTTCGGGCCGGGCTGACCGGCGCGGCGGCCGGGGCAGTAAACGGTTTATTCGGCGCCGGGGGCGGCATGCTGCTGCTTCCCCTGCTCCATCGCCTGACCGATCTGCGGGAGCATGAGGCCTTTGCCTGCAGCGTCTGCACGATGCTGCCGCTTTCCGTCGTTTCTCTTGTTGTCTACTGGCTGCGCGGCGGTGAATTTCTGACTGCGGCCCTCCCCTATCTTGCGGGCGGCGCGCTGGGCGGCATCGCGGCAGGACTCCTGCTGCGCCGCCTGTCCGCCGTGTGGCTGCACCGCGCGCTCGGCGCGCTGATCGTTTGGGGCGGACTGCGCCTCCTGCTGCGATGAATGCGTGGTGGGCCGCAGCTCTCGCAGGCGCAGTCTGCGGCCTGCTCTCCGGCCTCGGCATCGGCGGCGGCACGCTGCTCATGGTCTGGATGACCGGCGTTGCAGCCCTCCCGCAGCAGACCGCGCAGGGCATTAATCTGCTGTATTTTCTGCCGTCGGCTGCCTGCGCGCTGTTCTTTCATATTCGCAACAGGCTGATCCGCTGGGATATCGTGCTCCCGGCCGCATTGGGCGGCTGCGTGACTGCGGCGATCGCCGCATGGATCGCCACGGGGCTGGACGTCTCGCTGCTGCGCCGCCTGTTCGGCGGCTTCCTGCTGCTCACCGGCCTGCGCGAGCTGTTTTTCCGTCAGCAGCGCGACAAGAACGCCAGATAGCCCTCGAGGATCAGCGAGGCGGCGACGGCGTCGACGGTATTTTTGCGCTTTTTCCCGTGATAATTGCAGTCGCTCAGGATCTGGTGTGCCTCAACGGTCGTCCGCCGTTCGTCCCAGAGCACGACCTCCATGCCGCAGGCAGCCTGGATCGTGGCGGCCATCTCGCGGTACAGCGCCGCACGCGGGCCCTCCGTGCCGTCCATATTGCGCGGGAATCCCATCACGAGCCGCTCCGCGCTGCTCTCCTGCACAAGTGCGGCAATGGCTTCCGCTGTCTGCTGCGGGCGGCGGCTGTGGATGACGGTCGTGCGGCCGACGATGCTGCCGCTCGCATCGGAAATGGCGATCCCCGTCCGGGCGTCGCCGTAGTCAATGGCAAGAACTCTCATGGTGCCTCCGTGGTTTTTTACTTTACCAACACTGCACAATTGCAGCTTCAGCCTACGCCGGATATTTTTCGCCGATCCATCGGCTTGAAAAGGTTGAGGTACACAAAGTACATCTGCGCCTTTCAAGTCTTGTCTCGACAAAAAATTTCTCGGAGTTCTCTTGCTGAATTATGCGGTGCTTTTCTTTCATTATAGCATGCTTTTACGCACAGGACAAGGGTAATCAACCTGGCTGGAAGTTTCTTTCGATTCCGCTTCAAATCAGCATTGGCTTTATCTTCAAACTATGCTAAAATAAGAGAAAAGGCGGCGCATCCCGCGCCGGACAAAGGAGGAACCCGCATGGCTTCCCTGCTCATTCGCGATCTTGACACCGTGGTCACCTGCGACGATGCGGACAGCGTGCTCCGGCACGTCGACCTGTACTGCGAGGACGGACGTATCCGCGCCATCGGCCCTGATCTTGCCGTTCAGGCCGACGAAGTGCTGGACGGCTCCCATCTGCTGTGCTATCCCGGCCTCATTAATACGCACCACCATCTCTATCAGCAGTTCTCGCGCAATCTGCCGGAGGTACAGAATCTTGAACTGTTCCCCTGGCTCAAGGCGCTCTATGAGATCTGGAAAAACCTCGATACCGAGGTCGTGCACGCTTCTTCGCTGACCGGCATGGGCGAGCTGATGAAAAACGGCTGCACGACCTGCTTCGATCACCACTATGTCTTCCCTGCCGGGTGCGGTGATCTGCTCGGCGCGCAGTTTGCGGCGGCCGATGAGCTCGGCATGCGCATGGTCGCCTCGCGCGGCAGTATGGACCTGTCCGTGAAGGACGGCGGCCTGCCGCCCGACAGCGTCGTGCAGAGCGTGGACGCCATTCTGGAGGACAGCGCCGCGCTGATCGAGCGCTGGCACGATCCGTCCTATGGCTCCATGCGGAAGATCGCGCTGGCTCCGTGCTCGCCGTTCTCCGTTTCACGCGAGCTGCTGCTGCAGAGTGCGAAGCTGGCGCGGCAGTATCATGTCCGCCTGCACACGCACCTTGCCGAGACGAAGGACGAGGAGTGCTACACCCTTGACCGTTATGGCCTGCGTCCGCTTGCCTATCTCGAGTCGCTCGGCTGGGTCGGCCCGGACGTCTGGTTCGCGCACGGCATCCACTTTACAGACGCGGAGCTCGACCTTCTCGCAGAGACCGGAACGGGCGTGGCGCACTGCCCCGTTTCCAACATGAAGCTCTCCTCCGGCGTGGCGCGCATCCCCGAGATGCTGCAGCGCGGCATCCACGTCGGCCTCGCCGTCGACGGCTCAGCCTCGCAGGACGGCTCCGATCTGCTCGAGGAGATCCGCATCTGCTATCTGCTCCATCGCCTGCATTGCTCTGCCGCTGCGCCGAGCGGCTACGACGTGCTGAAGCTCGCCACGCGCGGCTCCGCCTCCCTGCTCGGGCGCGACGACATCGGCTGCCTTGCAGTCGGCAAGTGCGCGGACCTGTTCCTCGTCGATTCTCGGCGGCTCGAGCTCGTCGGCGCGTGCTATGATCCCAAAAACGTCTTCGGCACGGTCGGCCTGCGCGCTCCGGTGGATTACACCGTGGTCAACGGCTGCATCACCGTCGCGCACGGCAAACTGACCGGCATCGATGAGGCCAAAACAGCCGAGAATGCCCGCCATGTCTGCGACCGCTACCTCGGCAAAAACTGATCCCGAAACAAACGCTCCCCTCCCGGAAATGCGGGAAGGGAGCGATTTTTATACGGACAGCTCTGTCCAGAAATCCAGACTGCGGAAAAACAGCGTCAAGGCCAGCAGATCGGCGCTGCCGCCGGGGCTGAGGTTGCGGCGCGTCATTTCGGCGTCCAGTGCCGTGAGCTCGGCCTCCCACTGCGCCGGCGGGAGCCGGAGAATGCGCTCCGCTTCATTTTGCGCAAAGGCCAGACCGGCCTCTCCGCCGCGGTAGAGCAGGTTGCTGTCGGACAGATGCGCCATGCTCCACAGCAGCACACCGAGCGGCGGCTGGCTGCGCGTGGCCTGCAGCAGGGCCTGCAGCGAAGGAAAGCCATCCATGGCCTCCTCACGCGCGCCGGGGCGGCCGTAGCGCCGCCGGACCTGCGAGCCATGCGTTCCGACAGGCGGAGCCAGCGCTGCGGCATCGGCTGCGGCAAGCGAAAATATGGACTCCTGCGCGCCGCTCAGATGCCTGCCCATCGCCGCCAGCAGCAGCGAGAGCGCATACAGCGCACCCTTGTGCGTGTTCACGCCGCCGGTCGCCTGCAGCATCTGTGCCTCTGCCTGCCGTCCTGCATTCTGCAGCTGCGCAGGTGCAGCGCCGTCCAGCCCGAGGCGGACCATCCGGCAAAACCACGGCCGGAGCGTCTCTGCGCTGCGGAGCATGAGCAGAAGGTCCATATCCGTGTGTGCGCCATTCGTGCGTGCGTCGACAAGGCCAGGCTTCGGAGAAAGCGCAGCCTCCTCGCGTAGGGCATCCGCCGCCAAATTGCCGAGCGTTGTGCAGGCGAATTCTGCGAGCCTGCGGGTCGTCTCGGTGCAGATGGCATCCAGCCCATGCGCGCGGCTGCGGGAGCAGGCCGCAACGGGTCCGCCGCAGACGAGGCAGCGGCGCATTTCCGGCCGCGAGAGCTTTTCTCCCGCGGCATCCAGCACATCCAGATCATAGAGCCGCCCGACCTCCGTCGACTCCAGCTCCATGCAGACGTCCTTGAGCACCTGCGCCGGGCGGTCATATACCAGCAGGGCCTCGCAGCCGGTCACGGCTTCCGTCAGGCAGCATGAAACCGGTCCGCCGAGGCGTTTTGTAAGGGCGGCGACGCCTGCCTGAAAGGCAAAGCGCGACAGCGGCGTATCCTTGACAGGCCCTGCTATATTCATCGTAAACGAAACGAGCGGCAGGCCATACTGCGCAAGCAGCCGCTGCTGCCGCCCGGCCCGGTTTTCACGGGCAAGGAGCACCTGCTCCAAAGAGACTTCGACAGGCTTCATAGGTCGTTTCCGGGACCAGCGCGCGCACGGCGGCGACATCGCCCTCCTGCAGGCGCGCACGGACTGTGGTGGCGGAGATCGCGCTCAGACGCGGGATCTCCGTAACGTGGATGCCATAGGCGGGCAGAATGGCCTGCATACGGCGGTTATACTGTGCCGTGACGGCGCACGTCGGCTCCTGACCGACAAAGCGCTCCGTGATATGGAGCGCGGGCGCGATCGCGCTGCCGAACAGCGTCAGGTCGAGATCGCATTTTGCCTCCGGCGCGCGGGCCTGATCCTTGAGGAAATAGGCCGGGAACGTCGCGGGGCTGATGAGATAGTCGCCGCCGGGATAGGCCCGGACATTCGGCAGATCGGCAGTTCCCTCGCGCACCAGCCGCAGGCGCAGCTCCGGTGGGAACAGGCTGTCCGTGTCGCTGAGGACAAAGACAAGGACCTGCGCGCAGCGCGCAGCGGCATAGGCAATGAGGTGCCGGTGCCCCAGCGTGAACGGGTTGGCATGACAGACGATGCTACCGACCGGCCGCTCCGGCCCGACCGGGATGCCGGACAGAAAACGGCGCAGCCCGCCGCGGCCATGCTCCATCATCAGCATGTCCGCCGTCTGCGCCAGCGGCGTAAAGCCGAGCGAGCGGAATAGGCCGCTCTTTCCCGGCGCGGTAAACAGGAACGGGTGCGGCACGCCGTGGGCAGTTGCGTCCTGCAGCAGGGCCGAGACGACCTCGGCGCAGGCTCCGCCGCCCTCGGCCTCCGGCGAGACGGCGATCTGGCGCAGGACCTTGCCGCTGCGGGTGCCGCAGGCGAGGAGCGCACCGTCGTCTGCCAGCAGCAGCGCCGTGCACTCCCCCGCCTCCTCGAGCCGCAGCCCGGCCCCGGTCAGCAGGCGCGCATGGGCAGCCTGCAGACCGGGCGGGACAGCGGTGCAAAGCAGCAGATCAGGCATCCTCGTCGATCTGGCGGATGACGTCGATGATCGTATTGTCGCGATACATCACGACGCCGACGACGCGGTCCTTATAGCGGATCGGCTCCGGCACGCCGACGATCTTTTCGGCGCGCTGCTGGAGCTGCTCGATGGTAAAGACGTGCAGTCCGGCCTTCTCAAGCTTCTCCTTCACGTCGGGGCGGCGCGGATTGACGGCAATGCCTTGATCCGTCACGACGACGTCCACGGCGTCGCCGGGCGTGACGACTGTGTTGACGTGCTTCACGATGGTCGGGATACGGCCGCGCGTCAGCGGAGCGACAACGACGGACAGGCTCGCGCCCTCGGCCGTGTCGGGGTGGCCGCCGATAGCGCCGCGGATGACGCCGTCCGATCCGGTCAGAACGTTGACATTGAAGTCAGTGTCGATCTCCAGCGCAGAGAGCACAACAAAGTCCAGCTGATCGACGGCGGAATCCACGAGATAGCTCGCGTAATACGTTGCGCCGATCTGATGGTGGAAGTGGTTATTTTTCAGGGACTTGGCCGCATCGAGATCAAAGCTCTGCACGTCGAGGATGCGGTCGATGAGGCCCTCCTCGTGCATGGCCGTGATCTGGCCGGTGATGCCGCCGAGGGCGAACCGGCAGTGGATGCCGCGGTCGAGCATCTTCTGGCGGAGGAAACGCGCCGTGGCGAGCGAAGCACCGCCGGAGCCCATCTGCATGGAGAAGCCGTCATAGAGGTAGCCCGCCGCGTCGATGACATTGGCGGCATTGCGGGCGATGAGCAGCTCCTTCGGGTCCTTCGTGTAGCGCGTTGCGCCGGACATGATGCCCTTCGGGTCGCCGATGTCGTCCGTGACGACGACGTAGTCGACCTCGTCCTCCGGAATGGCCCAGGGGGCGTTCGGATAGGCGACGAGATGGTTCGTGATGATCACGACCTCGTCGGCATAGGCAGCGTCCGGGCGGGCGTAGCCCAGCGAGCCGCAGGCAATGCCCTCGTCGTCATCACGGCTGTAACCGTTGGCATTGCCGTAGGGGTCGCAAGACGGCGCGCCGAGGAAGGCGACGTCGATGTGCAGCTCACCCGTGCGGATGGCAGAGGCGCGCCCGCCGTGAGAGCGGAACACGACCGGGCAATCCATCAGGCCGCGGGAGACGGCCTCCGCCAGCTCGCCGCGCATACCGGACGTTTCGATGTGCGTGATAACGCCGTTCTGAATGTGGCGGATGAGCGGAGCGTGAATGGCTGAAAGCGACGAAGCTGCAAGCTTAAGATCGTGGAAGCCCATTTCTGCAAGCTTATCGAGCACCATATTGACGATATGGTCGCCGTTGCGGAAATGGTGGTGGAAGCTGATGGTCATGCCGTCGCGCAGGCCCGTCAGGCGAATGGCATCCTCCAGCGAGGGGACGACCTTGTTCTGGTGGTGATAGCGGTCGGCAAACGTCTCGGTGACGCGCTTGCCCACGCCGTGATATTCTCCGTGGTGCGCGATCTCGTCCAGATGCGGAATTTGATGCAGGTCCGGCATGTCAAATCTCCTCCACTTCATCGATCTTGCTGCCCGCCTCATAGAGGTCGAGCAGGCGGCGCGCGCGGGTGACGACCGGCTTGTCGATCATCTTGCCCTTGAGGCTGGCGACGCCGCTGCCGCGGGCGTTGGCCTCCTCAATGGCGGCCATGATGAGGCGCGCTTTGTTCAGATCTTTCTCGCTGGGCATGAAGACGCGGTGCAGCGGCTCGATCTGCCGCGGGTTGATGACGGACTTGCCGTCGAAGCCGAGCTTCTTGATGAGCATTGCCTCGGCGAGGAAGCCCTCCTCATTGTTGACGTCGGAATAGACGGTGTCCAGCGCGGCGATCCCGGCGGCGCGGGCTGCATTCAGGATCATGCACCGGGCAAACAGCAGCTCAATGCCGTCAGAGCGGGTCGTCTTCAGATCGGTGACGTAGTCCTCCGCACCGAGAGCGATGCCGATGAGGCGGTTGCTGGCGCGGGCGATCTCCGCCGCGTTCAGAACGCCGTTTGCGCTCTCAATAGCTGCCATCATGCCGGTCGTGCCGACGGGGATGCCGGACTCGCGCTCGATGCGGGCGATCTCGCGCTCACAGTCGATCACGTCCTGTGCGGAGTCGGTCTTCGGCAGGCGGACGACCTGCACACCGGCGCGCACGACGGCCTCGAGGTCCTCGATGCCGAGGCCGCTCGAAAGATCGTTGATACGGACGACGGTCTCACGCGAGCCGAAATTCAGGGAGCGCAGCGCATTGTAGACGAGCAGACGCGCGGCGTCCTTCTCCGTGTAGGCCACGGAGTCCTCGAGGTCGAACATGATGCTGTCCGCGCCATAGATGTGCGCGTCGCGGATCATGCCGGGGTTATTGCCGGGAACGAACATCATACTGCGGCGCAGTCTGTCTTTGATATACATCACTTGACCTCCCAACGATACGCGGCAGAGCCGGCGCTGCGGAACAGCGCGGCCGTGACCCGCGCGCGGATGGTGCAGTCCAGTGCGCCCTTGTCAACAGCGGTCACGGCGGCGTTTTCCACGCCGTATTCCGTGAGCGTTTCCGTGATGACGCTGCGGATCTGTGCGCCGAATTGCTGCATAACATTGCTGGTCAGATCGATCTGAATGCCGCCGGCCTCCGCCGGCTCCAGCGTGACCATGATGTCATTGGACTCCATGGTGCCCGCCGTGGCTGCTTTGCGCAAATCCATTGCATAACCCTCCTGCATGAGCCGGTCAGAGACTGGCTTCGAGATTGCCGCGGACGGCGGCGAGGAACGCGGCGGACGTTACGGCATGCGCCTGCACGCCCTCGTCCACGAGGCCGACCAGATCCTTCGTCATCGTGCCCTGATTCAGGGTCGTGAAGCAGGCCTGTTCGAGCTTGCCCGCAAACTGCTCCAGCTCCGTCAGGCCGTCGAGCTGGCCGCGCTTGCGCAGGGCGCCCGTCCAGGCGAAGATGGTCGCCATCGGGTTCGTGGAGGTCTCCTCGCCGCGCAGATGGCGGTAATAGTGCTTTGTCACGGTGCCGTGAGCGGCCTCATACTCCGTCGTGCCGTCCGGCGAGACAAGCACGGACGTCATCATGGCAAGGCTGCCGAAGGCCGTGGAGACCATGTCGCTCATGACGTCGCCGTCATAGTTCTTGCAGGCCCAGATGAAGCCGCCCTCGCTGCGGATGACGCGGGCAACGGCGTCGTCGATGAGGGTGTAGAAGTAGGTAATGCCGAGCTCCTCGAACTTCGCGCGGTAGTGCTCGAACTCCTCCTCAAAGACCTTCTTGAACTCGCCGTCATAGATCTTGGCGATGGTGTCCTTCGTGGAGAACCACAGATCCTGCTTCGTATCAATGGCATACTGGAAGCAGGAGCGCGCAAACGAGCGGATGCTCTTTTCCTTGTTGTGGGCGGCCTGCCAGACGGCGGGGCCGTCGACCTTCTGCACGAGAAGCTCCCTCTTCTCGCCGCTCTCGCCGACGAACGTCAGCGTGGCGGAGCCGGGCTCGGTCGTGTAGAGGTCGACCGACTTATACACGTCGCCATAGGCATGACGGGCGATGGTGATGGGCTTTTTCCAGTTCTTTACGACGGGATGGATGGTATCGATGCAGATGGGCGTGCGGAACACGGTGCCGTCCAGAATGGAGCGGATCGTGCCGTTCGGGCTCTTCCACATTTCGGTGAGCTGCGGATACTCCACCATGCGCTGCTTGTTCGGCGTGATGGTGGCGCATTTGACGGCCACGCCGAGGCGGCGGGTGGCGTTGGCGGCCTCGACCGTCACCTGATCCTTCGTCTCGTTGCGGTGCAGCAGGCCGAGGTCATAATACTCGGTCTTCAGCTCCACAAAGGGCAGGATGAGTTCGTCCTTGATCATCTTCCAAAGGACACGGGTCATCTCGTCGCCGTCCATCTCCACCAGAGGGGTCGTCATTTTGATCTTTTCCACGCTGTTGCTCCTCCTGTCAGTTATGAATGTTATGGATTCAGTCCGCGATGCGCGCGGCGTAATAATTCATCAGGCAGCCGTCCAGAATGATCTCGCGCTCATCCTGCGTCAGGCCGCGGATATGCAGCATCAGGTCCTCAACGGAGCCGTCCTTGCGGATGACCTTCGCGGGGATATCCTCGCGGGCCTCCTCCACGGCGCGGCGGACGTCCGGGACGAATACGCAGTCGCCGTCGGCATAGTCAAACGGGGTGCCCTCGTCGATCGTGAACGGCAGGATGCCCCAGTTGATGCAGTTCGAACGATAGCGCTTCGTCGCATAGCTGTAGCAGATGTTGGCGAAGCCGCCCAGGACCTTCTGACAGGAGGCGGCCTGCTCGCGGGCAGAGCCGTCGCCGGGCTTGTTGGCGAAGACGGCGGAGCCGAACTGCGTCGTTCCGGCCAGTGCGGCAGCGTTGCCGACGGCGGACAGAACAGCCTTCAGGTGCTCCGGCAGCTTGCCCTCGCGCCGCTCGGCCTCCTGCGCGGCGATGTCCTTCGCATGGCCGACATATTCCGGCACGCGGCGGCTGAGCGTAAACTCGGCCAGACGCAGCGGATTCGAACGGTAGGACGACGTCTCGCCGGACGGGATGAGCTCATCGGTCGTCGTGACCGGGTCGTGGATGACGGCGGCCAGCTCGACGAGCAGGTTCTTGGTCAGCGGGTACATCTTCGGCCAGTCCGTGATGTTCGGGCCCATGACGAGCTCAACGGAGGGATCGGCCTTGCCGAAGCCGTAGTAAATGCGGTTGTCATAGACCGCACGGTCGAAGTGATAGGGCTGCGGCTCCACAACATAGTCCATGTCCGTCGCGGGCGTGATGCGGCCGCCGTTGGCAGCCGTTGCGGCGATGGAGCGCGCGTCCATGAGGCACACGGCGGCGAACTGGCCCTCGCCGGGCTTCGAGCCCTCGCGGTTCGGGAAGTTGCGCGTCGTATGGCGCAGAGACAGGCCGTTGTTGGCGGGGACGTCGCCTGCGCCGAAGCACGGGCCGCAGAAGCTCGGCTTGATGACCGCGCCGGCCTCGAGCAGCTGTGCCGTCGCGCCGTTGCGCGTGAGCGCAAGCGAAACGGGGACGCTCGTCGGATAGACGTTCAGGCTGAATTCGCCGTTGCCGGTCGAGCCGCCGCGCAGAATGTCGGCAGCCTCGGTGATATTGTCGAACAGGCCGCCGCTGCAGCCCGCGATCACGCCCTGATCTGCCCAGACGCCGCCGTCATGCAGCTTGTCGGTCAGCTTGACATGGGCCTTCGGGAAGCGGCGGGCAGCATCCTGCTCGACCTTCTCCAGCAGCTCCTTCGCATTGGCAAGGAATTCCCGGATGGGATAGGCGTTCGAAGGATGGAACGGCAGGGCGATCATCGGCTCGACCTTGTCCAGCTCGATGGTGATCATCTTGTCATACCAGGCTTCTCTGCCCGGATGCAGCTCTGCATAGTCCTGCGGGCGGCCGTGCGTCTCAAAGAAGCTGCGCGTGATCTCGTCCGTCTCCCAGATGGAGGACAGGCAGGTCGTCTCCGTCGTCATGACGTCGATGCCGTTGCGGAAATCGATGGGCAGATTTGCGATGCCGGGGCCGCAGAACTCCAGCACGCAGTTGTTGACAAAACCGCTGGCGAACGTTTCCTTCACAAGAGAAATGGCAACGTCGTGCGGGCCGACGCCGCGGTGCGGCGCACCGGTCATGTATACGAGAACGACCTTGGGCATGTTGACGTCCCAGGTGTTCTTGAGCAGCTGCTTGGCAAGCTCCGGACCGCCCTCGCCGACTGCCATCGTGCCGAGCGCGCCGTAGCGCGTATGGGAGTCCGAACCGAGGATCATCGCGCCGCAGCGCGCGAGCTCTTCACGGGCATAGGAATGGATGACGCTCTGGTTGGCGGGCACATAGATGCCGCCATACTTCTTCGCGGCGGACAGGCCGAAGACATGGTCGTCCTCGTTGATGGTGCCGCCGACTGCGCAGAGGCTGTTATGGCAGTTCGTCAGCGCATACGGGATCGGGAATTCCTTCATGCCCGAGGCGCGCGCCTGCTGGATAATACCGACATAGGTGATGTCGTGCGAAACCATGGCATCAAAGCGGATCTTCAGGCGCTCCGGGTCGCCGGACGTGTTGTGCGCCTGCAGGATCTGCCATGCCATGGTCTGCTTTCTCGCTTCGTTTTGGGGAATGGACGCCTTCTCCTCCGGACGGCCGTCTACGAGATAGATGCTGTTCTCATGAAGTTGAATCATAATGCCACCCCTGGTTTTGTTTTGAAAGTATTTTCCGGCCGGCTTCCTCACCGGCAGGAATTTGAATGCCCCGAGGGCGCAAGGCCGCTCGTGGTACGTTTGTAGTGTAGCATATGCGCATGCATTCGTCAAGCGTCGGTTGGAAGAAGCTGGAATACAGGGCTTCTCTTTTTGGTACATTTGTTTTTGCTATGTGGACAGAAAACTTATACTTTTGTCTATTTTGCACAGAGATAGCTGCATATTCCACGCACGGTTGGCTCATAAAAGATGCATATCGTGGTTAATTATCCATGTCTTTCTCCGTCAAAACGAAAAAAAGTGGAGCAGGCTCACCTGCTTAGCCTGTATTGTCCGAAAGTCTCACAGAGTTCGCCGCCCGCAGGAGGCGAATCAAGTGGAATCATTTTCTCCAGAGGCGTGTACGTCGGAGAAAATACAGCTCAGTCCGTCAGTGTGCGGCTCGTTCGCAAAAGCGGACAGCCGTGCGCGCAGCGGACTGCATCCCTTTGCCGGGAAAGGCCGAAGGGCTTTCCCGATTGAAAAAAAGTGGAGCAGGCAAACCTGCTCCACCAAATATAATGCGATATTGGAATAATTTAGTCCTCGTCGTTCTGCGGAACGAGCAGAGCGCGGATGGACAGAGAGATGCGCTTGCGGTCGGTGTCGACGTCGATGATCTTCGCCTCGACCTCCTGGCCCTCCTGCAGGGCGTCGGAAGCCTTCTCGACACGATGGTCAGAGATCTGGGAGATGTGGATCAGGCCGTCAACGCCGGGCATGATCTCGGCAAAGGCGCCGAAGTCGACCAGCTTGACAATCTTTACGGTGACGACATCGCCAACGGAGTACTTCGCGAGGAACTGGTTCCACGGATTCATCTCCGGGGTCTTGTAGCCAAGGGAGATCTTCTTCTTCTCCGGATCGAACTTCAGAACGAAGACTTCGATCTGATCACCGGGCTTCACGACCTCACCCGGCGTGCGGATGTGGCCCCAGGACAGCTCGGAGATATGGACCATGCCGTCCACACCGCCGATGTCGACGAACGCGCCGTAGGAAGTCAGGGACTTGACGGTGCCCAGATACTTCTTGCCGACCTCGATCTCGCTCCAGAGCTTCTCAACGGCAGCCTTACGGGCCTCGGCGTTGACCATGCGGATGGAGCCGACGACTCTGCGGCGAGCGCGGTTGAACTCGGTGATCTTCATCTTGACGGTCTGGCCCTTCAGCGCGGACATGTCGCCGCCCTTGGGGATACCGGTCTGAGAAGCCGGGATGAAGACGCGAACGCCCTTCACATTGGCCACGAGGCCGCCCTTGTTCTCTTCGGTGATAACGCCCTCGACCGTGTCCTTGTTCTCGGCAGCGGCTTCAACGTCGTCCCAGACCTTCATGCCGTCCAGCTTCTTCTTGCTGAGCTGCACGGTGCCCTCCTGATCGTTGACGCGAACGACGAAAACCTCGATCTCGTCGCCGACCTTGAGGATGTCCTCCGCCTTGACGGTAGGATCTGCGCTGACTTCGTCATACGGAATGTAACCGGCATGCTTCGTGCCCAGGTCTACCTGGATCTCGGTGTTTCCGATTGCGGTAACAGTGCCAAGCACCTTATCTCCTGTATTTAAAGTCTTGATGCCCTGGCCGAGAAGCTCCTCAAAGCTCTCCTCCGCAGCTGCATCAACGGTAGTATTGATTTCGCTCATAGTGTGGTTGACCTCCTTTATTATCCACGCAGGCGTCGAAGCTCCTGCTGTGATGCCAATGGTTCCGGCCTGCCGAAGCTTCGGCAGATCCAGCTCTGACGCGTTGTCCACAAGGAAGACCTGCGGGCAATGCGCGGCGCAGATATGCGCCAGACGCCCGGTGTTGGAACTTTTCCGGTCGCCGACCACGATCATGGCGTCGCACTGCGCAGCCAGCGCAGCGGCTTCTGCCTGTCGATTTTCGGTCGCTTTGCATATTGTATCAAAAAACTCAAGATTTGTACACACTTTTTTTGCGATTTTCTTGCAGGAATCCCATAAAAACTGCGTACTTGTGGTCTGTGAGACCATGGTAAATGGCAGATCGTGTCGTTTTGGGTCGTCATCGAGCCATTTCTGCAGGGCTTCGCCGTCCGGGAAGACGAGCGGATGCCTGCACCAGCCTGCGATGGCCACGACCTCCGGGTGCTCCGGTGTGCCGATGATGAGCGGCTGGCGGCCGTTTGCCTCAGCCTCCTGTACGATACGGTGGATGCGGCTGACGAACGGGCATGTTGCATCGATGATCTCCAGCCCGCGCGCCTGCAGCGCTTCATAGACGGCGCGCGAGACGCCGTGCGAGCGGATGATGACGGCGCTTCCCCCCGGGACCTCCTCGGGAGAGGCGATCTCCCGCACGCCGAGCGCGGCAAAATGCTGCACGACGTGGTGGTTATGGATGATCGGCCCGAGCGTGACGGCGCGCTTTCCTTCGCGCACGGTCTGCTCCACCAGACCGACCGCGCGGTCGACCCCGAAACAGAACCCGGCCGAAGCAGCTACGCGGACGGACATTGCATGCCTCCGAGTGCATAGCACTTATCCATCATTTCCTGCGTCAGGTGCTCGATCTCATCGGACGACGGGCGGCGACCCTCAAACTGCGGATGATAGGCTTCGCCGAACACGAGTGTCAGGGGCGCCCAGAAGCGCTTCTTGCGCGTCAGGAACACCGGAACGATCGGCGCGTCCGTCCGGCAGGCGAACGTCACGGCGCCGACATGCGGGTGGGAAACATCGCCCTCGCGCACGCGCGTTCCCTCCGGGAAGATGAGGAGCTTGTCCCCCTCGCGCAGCACGCCGAGCGCCGTTTTCACGGCATGGATATCGTTGGCCTCGCGGTCGACCGGGAAAGCGCCGAGCTTTGTAATGAACCAGCCGAGCACGCGGTGCGAAAACAGCTCTTTTTTTGCCATCGTGCGGAAAATGCGCTTCTGATGAGAGCAGACGATCACCCAGATCGCGTCGGAAAACGAGCTGTGATTGCAGCAGATGACGGCGGGGCCGTCCGGAATATTTTCAAGACCGCGGACATGGACGATCGGATGCGCGAAGCCCATGAGGATGCGGATGGGCCAGAAGACTGCGTGGTAGAATTTCTGCGGAAAACCGCTCATACTGTGACCTTCTTCCGAATGAGCTTTAAGATCGCGTTGATGCTCTCCTGCAGCGTCATGCCGGAGGTATCGAGCAGCACGGCGTCATCCGCGGGGCGGAGCGGCGCAATGGCGCGGTTGGAATCCCGTTCATCGCGGGCGATCAGATCGGCAAGGACGGCCTCATAGGTGTCAGGAGTCCCCTTCTCCTGCAGCTCGAGCCAGCGGCGGCGCGCGCGTACCTCAGGCGAGGCAGAGAGGAATATCTTCACATCGGCATCCGGCAGAACGACCGTGCCGATGTCGCGCCCGTCCATGATCACGTCATGCGTGCGGGCGACCACGCGTTGCTGCTCCAGCAGGAACTGACGCACGACCGGCAGGGCCGAAACGCGGGAGGCCGCCGTGGAGACTTCGGGCGTGCGAAGCTGCGCGGAAATATCGGCTCCGTTCAGCCAGACGTGCTGCACGCCGTCGTCCGTCCAGCGGAGCTCAAGCTGCAGCGACGGGAGAAGAGCCGAAACGGCAGCCTCGTCCGACGGATCGATGCCGCGGGAAAGGGCCGCGCAGGCCACCGCGCGGTAGATCGCGCCGGTATCGACATAGACAAAGCCAAGCTCCGCCGCGGCTCTGCGCGCAATGGTGCTCTTTCCTGCGCCGCCGGGGCCGTCGATCGCGATGCTGTAATGCTGCTTTTCCATGTTGGATCCTGCTCTCCCATTCAAATACTGAGAAATATTATACTCGAAAATAAAATTCTTGTCAACTTCAAATTGTGCCGGATTCCCTGCTAAACGTCCAAAAATTGCAGTCTTCGCAGCGGAAAAACTGAAAAAAGTGAACAGAGACCGCGCAGTACTCGCTGCACAGTCTCTGTTTTACGCTCAATATTCTGTTACAATTCCTGTGCCGCTGCATACGCCGTGGCCCATGCGATCTGCAGATTGAAGCCGCCGGTATAGGCGTCGCAGTCGATGAGCTCGCCCGCAAAATACAGGCCGTGCACGAGCTTCGAGGCCATCGTCCGCGGATCAATCTCCTTTGTGCTGACACCGCCGCGCGTGATAATGGCCTCCTCCACCGGCCGCGTGCCGGAGATGGGGATCACAAAGCGCTTCGTCTCCTCGAGCAGGGCGCGCCGCTGCTGCCTGGTCAGGGAATTGGCGCGCAGCGCCGGGTCGATGCCGGCGCGCCGCAGCAGCACGGGGATCATGGAGTGCGGGAAGAGGTCTGCCAGCGCATTTTCCATGCTGCGGTTGGCATAGGCCTCGAGATCGCGCAGGAAGCGCGCATCAAGCTTTCCCTCGTCCAGCGCAGGCTTCAGATCGAGCACGAGGGAATAGGACTTCCCCGGCTTTAGATGCGCCGAGGCCGACAGGACCGTCGGGCCGGAGACGCCGAAATGCGTGAACAGCAGCTCGCCGAAGTCCTGATAGACCGTTTTCCCCTTTTCGTCGCGGAGCTGCACGCCCGTATTGCGCAGGGACAGGCCCTGCATCTCGGCGCAGGCTTCATCCGGGCTCACGAGCGGCACGAGCGAGCCGCACGGCGGCTGGATCGTGTGCCCGGCCTGCTCCGCCAGACGGTAGCCGTCGCCGGTCGAGCCGGTCAGCGGATAGGACGCGCCGCCGGTACACAGCAGCACCGTGCTGCATGCGACCGGGCCGTCCGAGGTCAGAATACCGTTTATCGCGCCGTCCGCGATCGAAAGGCCCGTCACCGTGGTCTGCCGCCGCTCGACGCCGCCGCGCTGCAGCGCGCGCTCCAGCACGTTCAGAACATCGGCGGAGCGGTCCGAGACGGGAAACACGCGGTTGCCGCGCTCGACCTTGAGCGGGCAGCCGCCCTGCTCAAAAAAGGCCATTGCCGCTTCCGGCGGGAAGGCCGCCATGGCGCTGTAGAGGAAGCGCCCGTTGCGCGGAATATTTTTCAGCGCCTCTTCGGCGGTGCAGGCATTTGTGACATTGCAGCGGCCCTTGCCGGTGATGAGGAGCTTTTTGCCGCAGCGGCTGTTTTTTTCGAGCAGGAGGATCCTACGCCCGCGCGCGGAGGCCTGAACTGCGGCAAACAGCCCTGCCGCTCCCCCGCCCACGATCACGGCGTCAAATGTGGACTTTTTCATAGACATGGTACTGATCCCAGACCTGCTCCAGACGGTCGAGCGTCTGCGCGGTCTCGTGCTTGCGGCGGGACGTCAGCGCGACGATCAGGGCGTTGACAACGCTCATCGGCGCGACGAGCGAATCCACGAGCGAGACCATGTCGCTCTTGGCCGTGAGCAGATAGTGCGCGCTGCGGGCGATGGGGGCCGTTTCGGAGTCCGTCAGGGCAATGACCTGCGCGCCTGCCTCGCGGCAGTACTGCAGCGCCTTGCCCGTCGCCGTGGAATAGCGCGGGAAGCTGATGCCGATGACGGCGTCCTGCGGCGAGATGCGGACGAGCTGCTCAAAGACCTCGCTCGTCGACGGCGTCGTGATGAGTCGGACGTTTTCAAACATATAGTGCAGGTAATAGCTCAGGGAGCTCGCGAGAGCCGCAGAGGAGCGGACGCCGAGCACATAGATGCAGCGCGCCTGCAGCAGGGCCTCCACCGCGCCGGAGAAGGCCTCGCGGTCGAGATGCTCGTTCGTATGGCGCAGCCGGTCCATATCCGCCTGCAGGATCGTCGAGACGACGTCCTGCTCGCCGAGGCGCTCATCCGTGACCTCAATGCGCTGCACGGAGGTCAGGCGGTTGAGCACCATTTCCTGCAGCGCGCGCTGCATGGCGGGATAGCCGTCATAGCCCAGCTCCGCCGCAAAGCGCACGACCGTCGACTCGGACACCTGCGTGATCTTGCCGAGCGCGCCCGCCGTCAGGAAGGCCGCCTTATCATAGCTCTCCAGAATATAGGTCGCGATGCGGCGCTGGCCCTTGGAGAATGTTGTCAGCTTGTTATGTATGTTCGTCAGGATGTCTGCCGTCATACAGGATCTCCCCCTTCTGTTTCCTGCCGCAGCGCGGCAAGCTCCGCTTCGGTGAGCGGACGCCATGCGCCGGGCGCGAGCGTTCCGAGCTGCAGCGGTCCCTCTGCAATGCGCCGCAGCCGGAGCACCTCCAGCCCGGCCGCCGCGCACATGCGGCGGATCTGGCGATTTCTGCCCTCGTGGATCGTGATGAGAAACCGGCCCGGCGCGGTCTGCTCGACCTCCGGCGGGCGGATGCGATAACCGTCGAGCACGAGCGGACGCCGCAGCCGCTCAGCCGCGCCGTCCAGAGGGCCGCGGGCCGTGACCTCATAGACCTTGCTGATCTCGCGGCTCGGGTGCATCAGCCGGTCGGCCAGCGCGCCGTCGTTCGTAAAGAGCAGCAGGCCCTCAGAATCATAGTCCAGCCGCCCGACCGGATAGACGCGCGTGCCGCAGTCTACGAGCGAGGCGGCCGTTCGGCGGCCGCGTTCATCCGACAGCGTTGTGATATAGCCGCGCGGCTTATAAAGCATCAGATAGACGTGCTCCGGCGGAGGCGGGATGGGAACGCCATCGACCGCAATGGTCCGGCAGTCCGGCTCCGCCGATGCGCCAAGCGCACACGGCACCCCGTCCACCGTGACCCGGCCCTGCCGGATCAGCTCCTCCGCTGCGCGCCGCGAGGCAACGCCGCGCGCAGAAAGGATCTTCTGAATTCGTTCCCTCATCGGTACACTCTCCCCAGAGCAGCGGGATGCGCGCGATGCAGCGCGTCCCGAGAAATACGCCGCCCTCTCCGGCGGGTTCGCCGGGCGTTCCGGCAGAAAAGGCCACACGCGGCCAGAGCGGCCGTACGGTAACGGTTTCCCCGTCGCGCAGCGCATAAGTGACGGACTCCCCTGCCATAAGCTCAGCGCTTCCGCCGGACAGCAGCGGCACGGACGCGACGCACGCCCCGGCCTTCACCGCTTCACGCTCGGAAAAGGCGGCAAACGCCTCGTCATACAGGCAGGCATGATCCTGCCAGTCATCCGGCGCACACAGCGTGACGGCAATGAGCCGCCGTCCGTTCCGTTCCACGGCGCTGACGAGCGTCCGCCCGGCTGCGCGGGTGAAGCCTGTCTTCACGCCGATCGCGCCGTCCAGAGACCACAAAAGGCGGTTGTGGTTCGTAAAGCTGCGCCCCTCGATCGTGATCTGCCGCGTGGCGACGACCTCGGCAAAGGCCGGGACCTGCAGCGCGGCGCGCGTCAGGCGCGCAAGGTCGAGCGCCGTGGAATAGTGCTCCGGCGCGTCCAGACCGTTCGGGTTCGTAAAATGGGTGTCCCGCAGGCCAAGCTCCCGCGCCCGTCCGTTCATGGCCTCCACAAAGGCCCCGACCGAGCCGCTGTGCGCCAGAGCCAGCGCGACGGCGGCATCGTTGCCGGAGTGCAGCAGCAGGCCGTAGAGCAGAGCGCGGACCGTGAGCTGCTCCCCCGCCTTGAGATAGAGCGAAGAGCCTTCGATCCCGACTGCCTCCTGCGGCACGGTGACAACGGCATCCGGATCGCAGTCCTCTGCGATGAGCAGACCCGTCATGATCTTTGTCGTGCTGGCGATGAGCGCGTGCTCTGAAGCATTGCGTGCAAAGCAGACCTCTCCGGTGTCCGCGTCCAGCACGGCGGCGCGGCAGGCCGACAGGGCCGACGCGCACGGAGACAAAAGGGCGGCAGCGATCAGAAGCGCCGCCGCCCGAAGCATTCGTTTCATTCTTCCTCACCGGGCCTAGTATGCCCGGTGAGGCGCGGTTCATGCGAGGTCGACGTCGACCTTTTTCTCCGCGCGGTACTGCGAGATCATCTCGTTGATGCGGTCGACCAGCTCCGGGATCTGCTCGATGAGGCGGTCAGCCGTCGAGGTCGCAGGCTCAGTGATCGGGAGCATACGCACCCGCTCGCCCTGCAGCACCAGAAAGGCAACCGGGACGATCTTCACGCCGCAGCCCGCACCGCCGCCGAACGGGAGTGCAGAGGCGGCTGCCTTCGGCTTGAGATCGCTGCCGCCGGAAGCCATGGCAAAGCTGATCTTGGAGATCGGGATGAGCGTCGTGCCGTCGCCCGTGGAAATGGGCGTACCGACAACGGTGTTGGCATCGACCATCTCGCGCACCTTCGCCATAGAGGCGCCGAGAAGCTCCGAAACATTCTGACTCATGATTCTGTTTCCTCCTCCTGCTGCGGCAGTTCCTGTTTGCCGAACTGCATTTTTTCGATCTCCGGCAGCTCGTCCAGCGATTCCAGACCGAACGTGCGCAGGAAATCCGGTGTTGTGCGGTACAGAATGGGCCGCCCGGGCACATTCAGCCTGCCGCACTCCTCGATGAGGTGTTTATTGAGCAGCGCGCCGACGGAATAGGCACTGTCGACGCCGCGGATCTGCTCGATGTAGGCCCGCGTTGCGGGCTGATAATAGGCAATGACCGTCAGGGTCTCCAGCTGCGCGGACGAAAGCCGGGGCGGCTTGCGCGTTTCCAGTGCACGGGTCACATAGGAGGACATCTCCCCCGAGGAGCACATCTGATAGGCGTGCTCGAGGCGCAGGATACGGATGCCGCGCCGCTCGTAGGACAGGCGGTCCATCAGCGAACGCACGGCCTGCTCGGCCTCGTCCGGGTCGCATTCAGCGGCCATGGCAATGCGTTCGAGCTCGACCGGCTCGCCCGCCGCAAACAGGATGGCCTCAGCTACCCGTTCCAGCTCCGTCTGTTCCATGTTCTACCCTTTCCTCCGGCATTTTGCAAAAGCGGATGTTCAGATCGTCGTCGCCGTCCTCCAGCCTGACGGAATGCACGCGGCAAAGCTCCAGTACGGCGAGGAACGTCGCAACGATCTCGCTGCGCGAGCGGCTGCCGCGGAACAGCGCGCAGAATTTCTCCACGCCGCGCATCAGCAGCTGCTTGAGCACCTGTGCGGCCTTTTTTGTCACGGGATACGGCTCTATGCCGACGATTCCCTGAAAATTCGAGAGCTTCGGCGGCAGACGCCGCTCGCTGCGCTCTGCCATGGCCGCCATGGCGCGCAGAAGATCCTGCGGCTCGTGGCGGTAGCGATAGGTCGCGTCCGGACGGAGCGGCTGCGGCGCATGCGGAAAAAAACCGTTGCCGATGTCGCTGCGCGGCTCAAGGAAGGCCACAGCCGTGCGGATCTGCTCATAGGCCTCCGCACGCTGCTTTTCCTCGAGGGAGCGGATAAGAAGCTCCATCTCGCTCATAGCCTCCTCGCGCTCGGCGGCAGAGAGCAGCATCTTTGTTTTGATGAGCATGAGATGGGACGCCATGGCGATGAATTCGCTGGCGATCTCCATATCCAGCCGCTTCATCTCGTCGAGATAGGCCAGATACTGCTCCAGAATGGACGTGATGCTGACGTCCTGAATTTCGATCTTGTTTTTGCTCAGCAGAAGCAGGATGACGCTCAGCGGACCGTCAAAATCTGCGGGCAGCTCATCGCGCGTGTGCATGACGCCCGCAAGATGATAGGTTGGTTCTTCCATGCGCCTCCGGCTCCTTTCACTTTAGAGTATACCATTATTTTAGGAAAATGGCAACCCACAATCCTTAGCCGACCGCGTCAAATATGGCGCGCACAAGGGCCTCTCGGCCGGTCCCCTTCTCTGCGGAGAACGGCAGCAGCGGTGTCTGCTCGCCCAAACGCAGCGTTTCGCGGATGCAGGCAAGGTTCGGCTCGATCTCGCGTGCCTTCAGCTTATCGAGCTTGTTGGCAACGACGAGGGACGGCCGCCCGGTGCTGCGGAACAGGTCTGCCATGACGCAGTCGAGCTTCGTCGGTGCGTGGCGGGCATCGACGATCATCACGCCGAGGGCGATGGGCTCCGGCTCGGCAAAATAGGCCTCCATGAGCTTGCCCCAGCGTTCCTTTTCCGATTCAGCGACCTGCGCATAGCCATAGCCCGGCAGATCGACGAAGTGCGCCTTGCCGTCCACGCGGAAATAGTTGATGTGGACGGTCTTGCCCGGCTTCTGACCGACGCGCGCAAAATTTTTGCGCTGCAGCACGCAGTTCAGCACGGAGGATTTGCCGACGTTTGATTTTCCGGCAAAGGCGATCTGCGGCAGGCCGTCGTGCAGGAACGCACCGGCCTGCGCCGCAGATTTTACAAATTCCACTCGCTGTAAATTCATCATTGGCGGATCCCCTGATTCGGCTGGGCCGTGTCATGCTGCGCGACCGGGAGGACGCGCTCCGTGGTCTTGCGCACCGCAGGCTCCTCCTGCACGGGGCGGACGAGCGCGGCGTCCAGCACGGCGTCGGCATGGTCGACGAGCAGGAAGTTGAGCGCGCGGCGCACCGTCTGGTCGATCTCCTGCAGATCCTTTTCGTTCTCGTGCGGAATAATGACGGTCTTCACGCCGTGGCGCAGCGCTGCCATGGTTTTCTCCTTCAGGCCGCCGATGGGAAGCACGCGGCCGCGGATGGAGATCTCGCCCGTCATGGCGATATCACGGCGGACCGGCGTCCCGCTGAGCGCGGAGGCCAGCGCCGTGCATACGGCGATACCGGCGGACGGACCGTCCTTCGGAACAGCTCCCTCCGGGAAGTGGACATGGATATCGCGCGTCTTGTAGAAGTCGGACGGGATGTGCAGCTGCTCAGCACGCGTGCGCAGATAGCTCACGGCCGCCTGCACGGACTCCTTCATCACATCGCCGAGGTTTCCGGTCAGGATGAGCTTGCCGCTGCCGTCCATGACATTGCACTCGACCTCGAGAGTCTCACCGCCGACGGAAGTCCAGGCAAGGCCGGTCACAAGACCGATCGGATCGGTCTCCGGCAGCTTATCCGGCAGGATGCGGCGCGGGCCGAGGAAGCTCTCCAGATTCGTGCCCGTCACGGTCACGCGGCGCGGGGCCTCGTCTGAAAGGAGCTGCACGGCGCATTTGCGGCAGAGCTCCCCGAGCTTACGCTCGAGATTGCGCACGCCTGATTCGCGCGTGTAGCAGCGGATGATCTCGCGCAGGGCATCGTCCGTCACGCGGACCTGCGATTTCTTCAGGCCGTTTTTCGCGAGCTGGCGCGGCAGCAGATGGTCGCGCGCGATGCTGCGCTTCTCCTCGTCCGTATAGGAGCCGAGCTCGATGACCTCCATACGGTCGAGGAGCGGACGCGGGATGGTGTCGGCCGTGTTGGCCGTCGTGATGAACATGCACTCGCTCAGGTCGAACGGAATTTCGAGGAAATTATCCCGGAACGTTGCGTTCTGCTCCGCATCGAGCACCTCGAGCAGAGCGGATGACGGATCGCCGCGATAATCGCTGCCGAGCTTGTCGATCTCATCGAGCAGCAGCAGCGGATTGTGCGTTCCGGCCTGCTGCATGGCGGCCAGGATGCGGCCGGGCATCGCGCCGATATAGGTCTTGCGATGGCCGCGGATCTCGGCTTCGTCGTGCACGCCGCCGAGCGAGATGCGCGCGAGCTTCCGGTTCAGGGCGCGGGCCACGCTCATGGCGATGGACGTCTTGCCGACGCCCGGAGGGCCGATGAGGCAGATGATCTGCCCCGGCTGCTCCGGGGCAAGCTGGCGCACGGCCAGAATTTCCAGAATGCGCTCCTTCACCTTCTCAAGGCCGAAATGGTCCTCATCGAGGATGCGGCGGGCGACGCGGATGTCCGTGCGCTCGCGCGTGCGGGTATTCCACGGCAGTTCGAGAGCGACGTCGAGGTAATTGCGGATGACGCTGGCCTCGGCGGAGCCATACGGCTGCTTTTCCAGCCGCTGCAGCTCCTTGTGGAGCTTCTCGTCGGCCTCCTGCGGCAGGTGGAGCTTCTCGATCTTCTCGCGGTATTCATCGATCTCCGCGTCCTCGTCGTTTTCGCCGAGCTCGCCGCGGATGACCTTGAGCTGCTCACGCAGATAATAATCGCGCTGGCCCTTGTTGATGCTCTGCTGCGTCTTCTCCTGCAGCTGGGCCTCGAGGCGCAGGACCTCCAGCTCCCGCGCAAGCAGGCGGTTCGCCGTTTCCAGACGGCGCACCGGCGCAAGCTGGGACAGAACGCGCATTTTTTCCTTATAGTCATAGGATGCCGCTTGCGCCGTCATGTCGGCCGCAGAGCCGGGATCCTTTTCGGACAGCAGATGGAGCATGATGTCCTGCATCGGGCGCTGCGACAGCTCCGCATATTCGCCGAACAGCTCGATGGCCTGCCGAAGCAGGGCCTCCGTGCGCGGCGTAATGCTCGGCGTCTCCTCCTCGGGGATCGACTCGACGCGCGCCATCATGCAAGGCGCCGTCTGCAGCATCTGCGTGGCGCGGGCGCGGTATTCACCCTGCACCAGCACACGCACGGTGTCGCCGGGGATCTTCAGGACCTGCAGGACATGGGCGACCGTGCCGATCTCATAGAGATCGCCGAAGCCGGGATCATCCTGCTCGATCTTCTTCTGGGTCACCAGAAAAATGTGCTGGTCGGCGTTCATCGCCGCCTCCAGCGCGCGAACGGACTTCTCCCGCCCCACATCAAAGTGCATGGTTGCCTGCGGAAAAAGGACCAGCCCGCGCATGGCGAGCACCGGCATCCGTTCAGACAAAATCAGTTCGTTCATAGTTCTCCTTCCTCCCCGCCGGATGCGGGGACGGACCACAAAAGGGGCGCACAGACACCCAAGTGTCCGCAACGCCCCCTTCTGTGTCTTGTTATCCTGCGCTCGGACGCTTCCGGCGCGCAGCGCCGGCCTTGTGCCGGATCTCCGGCTCGCTTCCGTCCTCCACGCAGGCGCGTGTGATCAGGACCTCGGAAATCGTGGGATCCGAGGGAATGTCATACATGACCTTCGTCATCACGCTCTCCAGCACGGCGCGCAGACCGCGCGCACCGATCTTGCGGTCGATGGCCTTCTGCGCAATGGCGTCGAGCGCCGCATTTTCAAATTCCAGCGTCACGTTGTCCAGCTCGAGCAGCTTGCGGTACTGGCGGCACAGCGCGTTCTTCGGTTCGGTCAGGATGCGCACGAGCTCTTCCTTCTTCAGGCTGCCGAGGGTCGTGACGACCGGCAGACGGCCGACCAGCTCCGGGATGATGCCGAATTTCAGAAGATCGTGCGGCTGCACCTGCCGGAACAGCTCGCCGACGTCCTGCTCCTTCCGGCTCTTCAGCTCTGCGCCGAAGCCGAGGCTGCTGCGGTCCACGCGGCGCTCGATGATCTTGTCGAGGCCGTCAAAGGCGCCGCCGCAGATGAAGAGGATGTTCGTCGTGTCGATCTGGATGAACTCCTGCTGCGGGTGCTTGCGGCCGCCCTGCGGCGGCACGTTCGCCGTCGTGCCCTCGAGAATTTTCAGCAGTGCCTGCTGCACGCCCTCGCCGGACACGTCGCGCGTGATGGAGGTGTTCTCGCTCTTGCGGGCGATCTTATCCATCTCGTCGATATAGATGATGCCGCGCTCCGCCAGCTCAACGTCGAAGTCTGCCGCCTGCAGCAGGCGCAGGAGAATGTTCTCGACATCCTCGCCGACATAGCCCGCTTCGGTGAGCGTGGTCGCATCGGCGATGGCGAACGGAACGTTCAGGATTTTGGCGAGCGTCTGCGCAAAGAGCGTTTTGCCGCAGCCCGTCGGGCCGATGAGCAGGATATTGCTCTTCTGCAGCTCCACATCGGAGTCGCCGCCGTAGAAAATGCGCTTGTAATGGTTATACACCGCCACGGACAGGGCGATCTTCGCCTCATCCTGACCGATGATATAACCGTCCATATATTCCTTGATCTCTTTCGGCGTGGGCAGATGATCGGGAACGGCCAGCTCGGAGCTGCCGGTCTCATACATCTCCTCGTGCAGGATCGTGCTGCACAGCTCCACGCATTCGTTGCAGATATAGGCATTCGGCCCAGACATGATGCGCTTGACCTGTGCCTGTGTCTTGCCGCAGAAGGAGCATCGGATGAGTTTTTCTGCCAAATTTACTTCCTCCTCTGGGCTTTAGCGCTGATAGATCACCTTATCCACAATGCCGTATTCCTTCGCCTGCTCGGCCGTGAGGAAATGGTCGCGCTCGCAGTCGCGGGCGACCTCTTCAACGGGTCTGCCGGTGTTCTTCGCCAGAATTTCATTCAGACGGCGCTTTACATCGGCAATGCGCTGGGCATGGATCTCAATATCCGTGACCTGGCCCTGTGCGCCGCCGGAGGGCTGATGGATCATGATCTCGGCGTTCGGCAGGGCGAGGCGCTTGCCCTTCGTGCCGGACGACAGCAGGAATGCACCCATGGACGCAGCCATGCCGATGCAGATCGTGGAAACATCGCACTTGATATACTGCATGGTGTCGTAAATCGCAAGTCCGGCCGTTACCACGCCGCCCGGGCTGTTGATGTAGAACTGAATGTCCTTGTCGGGGTCCTGCGCCTCCAGATAGAGAAGCTGGGCGACGATCAGGCTGGCGGTCGTGTCGTTGACCTCCTCCGATAGGAAGATGATGCGGTCGTTCAGAAGGCGGGAGAAAATGTCATAGGAACGCTCTCCGCGGCTCGTCTGCTCGACGACATAGGGAACCAAACTCATAATCATGCTCCTTTCTGCGTGCATTCCCGCCGGGGTCACCGGCGGGAGTGCGGATCGCCTGCCGCAGCAGGAATCAGAAACATTCTAACCGCTCTGCAGGCGGATTATTCCTCGGAGGCAGGAGCCTCTTCGGCTGCCTCAGGGGCCTTGGGTGCAACGGCGACAGCGGAGTCGGCGATGAGACGGGCAGCCTTGCGCAGCTTGAGATCGCTCTTCAGGCCGTCGGCGTTCAGGGCCTTCTTGACGTCGTCCAGCTCCATCTTGTAGCTCTCGGCGAGCTTCTTGTACTCTTCCTCGCACTCTTCCTCGCTGACCTCGATGTTCTCAGCGGCAGCAACGGCGTCCAGCAGGACGTTCGTGCGGACAGCGGCCTGAGCGGACGGGCGCAGGCTGTTTCGGATGGCGTTCATGTCGCCGCCCATCATCTGGGCATAGGCCTGCAGGGAAGCGCCCTGGGAGCGGAGCTCATAGTCCATGCGCTCCATCTCCTGATCGAGCTCCTCGTCGATCATGCTGTCGGGGATCTCGACGGTCATATTGGCGGCAGCCTTTTCGACGGCGGCGTTCTCGAACGCGCGGTCGATCCCGGCCTGCTTCTCATCGCGGATGCGCTTCTCGATGTCGGCGCGCAGCTCGGCGACGGTGTCGAACTCGGAGACATCCTTGACAAACTCGTCGTCCTTCTCGGGAACGACGGTCTCCTTGACCTCATGGACCTTGACCTTGAAGACGACAGGCTTGCCAGCCAGCTCCTCGGCGTGATAGTCAGCCGGGAACGTGACGTCGATGTCCTTCTCCTCACCGGCGCTCATGCCGGCGACCTGCTCCTCAAAGCCGGGGATGAAGGTGTGGGAACCGAGCTTCAGCTCGTAGTTCTCGCCCTTGCCGCCCGCAAAGGCCTTACCGTTCTCAAAGCCCTCGAAGTCGATCACGGCGGTGTCCCCCTCCTGTGCCGGGCGGTCGACCGTGGTGATGCGGGCAACGTTCTGGGCCATGCGGTCCAGCTCGGCCTCGACCTCGGACTCCTTGACCTCGACCTCGGCCTTCTCGATCTCGAGATTCTTATATTCGCCAAGCTCAGCAACGGGATACAGATCCGTCACGATCGTCAGCGTGACGGCGCCGTCGTCGGCGATGTCCATCTTGGAAACGCTCGGGCGGCCGACGGGACGGATGTCCTGCGTCAGGACGGCATCCTTGTAGATATCCGGGAACATATCCTCGACAGCGTCCTCAAAGAAGACATGCTTGCCATAGGCAGCCTCGATGACCATACGCGGAGCATGACCCTTGCGGAAGCCGGGGATCATGATATCCTTGCGGTACTTCAGATAGGCGCGGTTCAGGGCAGGCTCCAGCTCCTCACGGGTCAGTTCCACCGTAACGGATGCGCGGGTCGCTTCTTTCTCTACGCTTTTGACATTCATTTCTAACATCCTCCTATGTGCTGCGCCGGTCGGCGCGCATTGATACCTTGATGAATCCGCACTATTTTATCAGACTATTCACAAAAAAACAAGTCGATTTTGTGAATTTTCGGTTTTTCCGCAGGAAAATTACAGGGAAAATATTCAGCGAAGCCGGATCGGGGCAAAATTCGTATAATCCGCAGCGCAGAGCCGGTAGGTCACGCCGTGGTGCACGCCCTCGATGGCAAGGCGGTGGCTGCTGCCGTGCAGATGGCCGTAGCAGCATTCCTTCACGCCGTAGCGCTCGAGGAGCGCCAGAATTTCCGGGCATTCGTAGCCGCGGTAGCGCGGCGGATAGTGCAGAAAGCACAGCTTTTCGGGCGTATCTCCCGCCGCGCGGAGCGAGGCCTCCAGACGCAGCAGCTCCCGCTTGAAAATTTTATCGTTATGACTGCCGTCTGGCGCGTCCTCTTCAAAGAACCAGCCGCGCGTGCCGGACAGGGCGATGCCGTTATAGAAATAGCAGTTGTTATTCAGCAGATACAGGTCCGGAAAGCCGTTTTCCTCGCAGAAGCGGTAGAATTTCGCGGCCGTTGTCCACCAGTAGTCATGATTTCCCTTGACGATGATCTTCCGCCCCGGAATGGCGGCGATCATGGCAAAATCCTCGCGCGCGCCGTTCAGGTCCAGCGCCCAGGACAGGTCCCCGAGCAGGACGGTCGTGTCCTCCGGACCGATGACGGACAGGCCTTCGCGGAGCTTGTCCACATAGCCGACCCACGCGCCGCCGAAGACGTCCATCGGCTTGTCGCTGCCGAGGGAAAGATGCAGGTCTCCAATCGCGTAAAGGGCCATCCCTCACGCTCCTTTCATTGCAGCAGTTGCAGAAGGTTCCGGAAAAAGATCCGGTCGAGCAGGTCCGCGGGATAGCCCGCAGCCTGTAAATACGCATAAAACGAAGCCCACGAGGAGACGTCCGTAAAGCCGCGCGCCAGCTCGTCGCAGCCGTCGAGGTCGCCGCCGAGGGCCACATGGTCCTCGCCGCAGAGCGTGAGCATGTGCTCGAGATGGGCGCGCAAAGTGTCAAAGTCTGCCTTCCCGCCGAGGAACGGCGGATAGAGGTTCAGGCCGACCGTGCCGCCGGTCTGCGCCAGCGCGCGCAGCTGATCGTCCGTCAGGTTCCGCGTATAGTCGCACAAAGCGCGGCAGTTGGAATGGCTGGCCAGAATGGGGGCCTGCGTGCAGTCCATGAGCTGCCAGAACGCAGCTTCGGACAGATGACTCACATCGATCCGCAGGCCGAGCCGCTGCGCCTCCCGGACAAAGTCGCGCCCACGCGGCGTCAGGCCAAGCGCGGAGCCGTGCCAGCCCGCAAGCGCGTTGTCGGCATTCCACGTCAGCGTGAGCATGCAGAAGCCCTGTTCCCGCAGCCATTCGAGTCTGCCCGGGTCGCAGCCGATGACCTCGCAGCCCTCCACGGACAGCAGCGCGGCGATCCTCCCCTGCTCCGTCAGGCGCAGGGCCTCCGCACCGTTTGCGGCAAAGCCGATGCGGCTGCGGTTCTTCTCCACCTCGCGGCACAGGAGGGCCAGCGGCTCCGTCAGCAGGCGCTCCGTCCCGCCACCAGGCCGGCCGGCGTTGCTGCAGAACGCAAAGACCTGGGCATAGGCCTCCAGTCCGGCCGCCTTCTGCAGGTCGATATGGCAGGAATTCCGCTCCACCCCCTCCCCGCGCGTCCAGAGCTCATAGGCGGTGTCGCAGTGTCCGTCAAACAGCTTCATGAAAATGCATCCTCCAGATGCCGGATCTCCGGCCGCTTTGTCTCCGTGCCAAAAGGCGCGTAGACCTCGATCACATCGAAGCGCGGCTGCTTCGTCTGCTCCGGGTGCTCACATAAGTACAGCTCCGCCGTGCGGCGGATGCGTTCCTGCTTGTGCCGGTCGACAAATTCCAGTGCTTCGGCAAATGCGGCGCTTTTGCGCAGCTTGACCTCGACAAAGACGAGATAGTCGCGGTTTTCCGCGATCAGGTCGATCTCGCCGAGACGGCAGCGGTAATTCGCCGCCACGATGGTATAGTGCCTGCGGCGCAGATAGGCCGCCGCAGTCTCCTCGCCCCAGCGGCCCGTCAGATCATTCCGCATGGAGATTCTTCAGGAACGTGCGGCGATGGATGGGGCACGGACCGAATTCGCGCAGCGCGGCATAGTGCGCGCGCGTACCGTAGCCCTTGTGCGTGGCAAAGCCGTACTGCGGATATTTTTCATCCATTTCCAGCATAAAGCGGTCCCGCGTCACCTTGGCCAGAATAGACGCAGCCGCGATATTGGCGCTCAGGCTGTCGCCCTTGACGATCGTATGCACCGGCAGGCCGAAGTCCGTCTCGCGGTTGCCGTCGATCAGGGCGATATCCGGCCGCACCCGGAGCTGGTCCATGGCACGGCGCATGGCAAGGAACGTCGCCTGCAGGATGTTGATCTCGTCGATCTCCTGCTCGGAGGCAAACGCGATGCCGTAGGCGAGCGCCTGCTCCGTGATAATGTCATACAGCGCCTCGCGGCGCTTGGCCGTCAGCTTTTTCGAGTCGTTCAGGCCGGGAATGTCCAGCCCGCGCGGCAGGATGACTGCCGCAGCGCACACCGGTCCGGCCAGCGGGCCACGCCCGGCCTCGTCTACGCCGCAGACCGTCTCATAACCCGCCTCCCAGCAGCGGTTTTCGTAATTCCAAAGTTCCGTCATGCCAATTCCTCATTTATCTTAGGCAATACCGCACAATTCAGCAAGTGCATTCGGCGAAAAACGTCCGGCGAAGGCCGAAGAGAATTATGCGGTCTTGCTTTTTCTTAATCATCCGGTGTGAAGCTCAGGCGCTGATGCAGGCCGTCCGCCACCACGTCGAATATGATGCTGCCGTCTTCGTTGTCCGTGCGGTCCATCGTAACGTCCTTACCGCGGCAGTATGTCCGCGCGACGGCCTCCGGGTCCGAGGTCTCCACCTCACTGACGAACACGTCGCGCATCTGGTTGTTGCTGCAGAGATTGAAGATCTCGCGAATCAGTTCGTAGCGCATGCCTCTGTCCTTTCCGGAGGGTCCTCCAACGTAAAGCGTCCGATCTTACAGCTGCGGTATTCCTCCAGCAGCACACGCGCCATGCGCTCCGTATCGATCTCGCCGCGCGCCAGCAGGAAGCCGCGGCGGCGGCCCGCCTCGGTCAGCAGATCATAGCCGGAGGCGTCCTCCAGCGGGTCGAGCTTATAGCGGGCGCGCATGGCCTCGGGGTAACGCGCCCAGAGCATGGCCGCCAGATGGCAGGCCAGCGTTTCCACATCCAGTACGTCGTCCTTGACCGCGCCGGTATAGGCCAGCCTGCGGCCGACCTCCTCATCGTCGAATTTCGGCCAGAGGATGCCCGGCGTGTCGAGCAGCAGAAGGCCGCTGTCCACTGTGACCCACTGCTTGCCACGCGTGACGCCGGGGCGGTTCTCCGCCTTTGCGCCCTTGCGCCCGGCGATCTGATTGATGAAAGTCGATTTTCCCACGTTCGGGATGCCGACGATCATCAGCTTCAGCGCGCGGCCGGTCTGTCCCTTGTCCGCATAGCGCTGCAGCTTCTCCGCCAGCATGGCGCGGACGGCAGGCACGAAGCGGTCGATGCCGCGGCGGCTCTTGCAATCCGTACGTACGACGGTCATACCCTGCGCCTGCCAGTAATTCTGCCAGACGTCCGTAGCGGCCGGATCGGCCAGATCGATGCGGTTGAGGATCATCATGCGGGGCTTCTGCCCGCAGATAGCGTCAATGTCCGGGTTCCGGCTGGAAAACGGGATGCGTGCGTCCACGATCTCGCAGACGGCATCCACGAGCTTGAGATCGGCCTCCATATTCCGCCGGGTCTTTGTCATGTGGCCCGGATACCACTGGATATTCATGCGGTCATCCATTGTCCAGCGCTCCGATCCGTCCAAAGTCCCGCGAAGCGCTCTCGCCGCAGCCTGGGAACAGAATGCACAGCACCTTGCCGATGACCTGTGATTCCTCGATCTGCCCGATGGAGGCATAGCGGCTGTCGGCAGAGCGGTTGCGGTTATCGCCCATCACGACGAGGCAGCCCTCGTCCACGGTCAGGGGGAAGCTCGTGCGGTCATAGTAGGGCAGCACCATCGGTTCCAAGATATAGGGCTCGTCCAGCGGCTCGCCGTCGACGTAGACCGTGCCATAGCCGTTTCCGTCATAGAGGATATCCACGGTCTGGCCCTCCGTGGCGATGACGCGCTTGACGATCGGCTCGCCGTTTTCAAAGCTCTCCTTGCGCGCGACGATGACGTCGCCCTGCTCGAGGTCGCCCATAAACAGATTGCTCAGCAGTGCCACATAGTCGCCGTCCTGCAGCGTCGGCATCATGGACGGTCCGTCCACGCCGACGAGACGGACAAAGAACACAAACACGATCGTGATCGCGGCCAGAATATAGACAAGGTCATGCAAAAGCGAGTAGCAGTCATAGAGCGGATTTTTCGGTTCCTTCTTCGGAGTCTGCTCCTGCAGGTCCTCCATCGGCTGCTCCGCGTCGAAATTCTCCATCAACGTCATCCTTCCTGTCTGGCGGCAGGCCGCCATTCATTCAGGATAAATTATACACCAACTCGTTCCAGAAATAAAGCCCAAAAAACGGAGCTGCCGCAAATCCATGCGGCAGCCCCGAAATGGCGGTCGATAAAAATCAGAGATCCTTCAGCCGTGCTTCGCTCTCCTCGAGCTGACGCAGCAGGGCGGCGTACTTTTCGGCCTTCTCCTGCTCTGCGCGGACGACCTGCTCCGGTGCCTTTGCGGCAAAGCCCGGATTGCCAAGCTTAGCCTGCACACCGGCAAGGCCCTTCTGGACCTTCTCCTTCTCCTTGGCGATGCGGGCGAGCTCCTTGTCCACATCCACAAGCTCCTCCATCGGCAGGAACAGCTTGGCGTCGTGCGTCACGCAGGACACCATGGAGCCATGGCCCTCCGGCTCCTCACCCAGAACGACGACGCGCTCGGCATAGGCCAGACGGGTGATGAACGGGATACCGGCAGAGAACAGCTCCTGCTTCTCCGTGACGATATAGAGCGTCGTGCGGCGCGCAGGCGGTACATTCATCTCGGCGCGGCGGTTGCGCACGGCGCGGATGGCCTGCATGATGCTCTCCATGCCGTCCTCCTCCGCCTGGAAGCAGAGATCCTCGCGGAACTTCGGCCAAGCGGCGACGATCAGCGCCTCACCCTCGTGCGGGATGGCCTGCCAGATCTCCTCTGTGATGAACGGCATGAACGGGTGCATCAGGCGCAGGATCTGGTCGAGCACATACAGCAGCACCTGCTGGGCAGAGCGCTTCTGAGCCTCGTCCTCGCCATAGAGGCGGGCCTTTGTCAGCTCGATATACCAGTCGCAGTAGCTGTCCCAGATGAAGTCATAGATCTTCTGGACGGCGACGCCGAGCTCGTACTTGTCGAGGTTCTCCGTAACGTCGGCAATGAGCGAATTGAGCTTCGAAAGGATCCACTTGTCGGACGTCTCCAGCTCTGACAGGGCGGGCAGCTCGTTTTTGTCGATGCTGAGGTTCATCATGACATAGCGGCTGGCGTTCCAGAGCTTATTGGCAAAGTTGCGCATGGCCTCGCAGCGCTCGATATAGAAGCGCATGTCGTTGCCGGGCGAATTGGACGTGAGCATGTTCATGCGCAGAGCGTCCGAGCCGTAGCGGTCGATCATCTCGAGCGGATCGATGCCGTTTCCGAGGGACTTGGACATCTTGCGGCCCTTGTCGTCGCGGACAAGGCCGTGAATCAGCACGGTGTGGAACGGCGGTCTGCCCGTCTGCTTGCAGGCCGAGAAGATCATGCGCGCGACCCAGAAGAAGATGATGTCATAGCCCGTCACGAGCACATCCGTCGGATAGAAGTACCGGAAGTCCTCCGCATTCGTGTCCGGCCAGCCGAGGGTCTCGAACGGCCACAGCGCCGAGGAGAACCAGGTGTCAAGCACGTCCTCATCGCGGGTAATATGCTTGCTGCCACACTTTTCGCAGCAGGTCGCATCCTCGCGGGAGACGGTCATATGGCCGCAGTCGGCGCAGTACCACGCCGGGATCTGATGGCCCCACCACAGCTGACGGGAGATGCACCAGTCACGGACGTTCTCCATCCAGTTCGTATAAATTTTTGTGAAGCGCTCCGGCACGAACTTCGTCTCGCCGTCATTCACGACGCGCAGCGCCTCTTCGGCCAGCGGCTTCATCTTTACGAACCACTGAGCGGAGATGATCGGCTCGACGTCGCGGTGGCAGCGGTAGCAGGTGCCGACATTGTGGTTATACGGCTCGACCTTCACGAGGTAGCCCTGCTCCTCGAGGTCGGCGACGATCTGCTTGCGCGCCTCATAGCGGTCGAGGCCCTGATATTTGCCGCCGTTCTCGTTGACGACGCCCTTGTCGTCGAGGACGCGGATGACCTCGAGGTTGTGGCGCAGGCCGACCTCAAAGTCGTTCGGGTCGTGAGCCGGCGTCATCTTGACGCAGCCGGTGCCGAAGTCCATTTCGGCATAGTCGTCCGCCACGACGGGGATCTCCTTGCCGACGAGCGGCAGAATGACGTTCTTGCCGACGATGTCCTTGTAGCGCTCGTCATTTGGATTGACGCACACGCCGGAGTCGCCGAGCATGGTCTCGGGGCGGGTCGTCGCGATGATGACCTCGCCGGAGCCGTCTGCCAGCGGATAGCGCACATGCCACAGATGGCCGGGCTTGTCGACATATTCGACCTCGGCATCGGACAGGGCCGTGACGCAGTGCGGGCACCAGTTGATGATGCGGCTGCCCTTGTAGATAAGGCCCTGCTCATACAGGTTCACGAACACCTCGCGGACGGCCTTCGAGCAGCCCTCGTCCATCGTGAAGCGGGCACGGTCCCAGTCGCAGGACGCGCCGAGGCGCTTCTGCTGCTCGACGATACGGTCGCCGTACTGATGCTTCCAGGCCCAGACGCGCTCGAGGAACTTCTCGCGGCCGAGGTCATAGCGGGTCTTGCCCTCCTTGCGCAGCTCCTCCTCCACGCGGATCTGCGTGGCGATACCGGCATGGTCCACGCCGGGGATCCAGAGGGCGGAATAGCCCTGCATGCGCTTGAAGCGGATGAGCACATCCTGCATGGCGGCGTCCATGGCATGGCCCATGTGGAGCTGGCCTGTGACATTGGGGGGCGGCATGACGATGGTAAAGGGCTTCTTGTCCGGGTCGCGTTCGGCATGGAAATAGCCGTTGTCTACCCAGAATTTGTAGAGCCGGTCCTCAACGTCGCGCGGCTCGTAGGTCTTTGGCAGTTCTTTCATAATCTTCTCCTTTTTGACGATAAAAATCGCCCTGAGCTTCATAATATGCTCAGGGCGATGCAGATTACCGTGGTACCACCTGAATTCCCGCCGAAGGCGGGCACTCTGGCTCTGTAACGGGAGCACCCGTGCGGCCTACTGCAGGTTCGGCACGCCCGCTCCGAAGCGACCTTCTCCCGACCTGCGCAGGGGCTTTCAGCAGCCGCCCCCTCTCTGCAGCGCGCGGATGGGATACTCCTCTTCTTCCATGCGTTTTCACTATGCGGTTATGATAGCCGAAAACCGGCCGGTTGTCAAGCGTTTTTGGGCAGATAGCCGCTCATTTCGGCGGCCATATCGTCCAGCAGCTTCAAGGCAGCCGCACGGTCGGCGTCAACGGCGGTCAGATAAATCTTGACCTTCGGCTCCGTGCCGGACGGACGCAGGATGACCGTACCCTTCTCGCCGAGCTGAAGCACGAGCACATTGGACTTCGGCAGCGTGACCGCTTCCTCCGTGCCGTGGACGAGATCGCGCGTGACGCGCGCCTGATAGTCCGTGACGGACGTGACGGCGATGCCGCACACGGCCTTCGGCAGCTCGCGGCGCATCTGCGCCATAAAGCCAGCGGAAATTTCCATGGCGTCCGGGCCCTGCAGCTCGCAGCTCAGCACGCGCGCCTCATGCCAGCCGAAGCGGCTGTAGAGCGCGTCCATGTGCTCGGCCAGATTCGTTCCCTCACGCTTGAGCGCGGCGGCAAGATCGCACGTCAGCATGGAGGCGACGACGGCGTCCTTATCGCGGGCATACGTTCCCTTGAGGTAACCGCAGCTCTCCTCAAAGCCGAAGACGAAGCGGTTTTCCTCGTGCTTCTGCTCAAGGGCGAGAATTTCGCCGCCGATGTACTTGAAGCCCGTGAGGACCCTGCGCATCTTCACGCCGTAGCTTGCGGCGATCTTGTCTGCCATCGGGGTCGAGACGATGCTGCGCACGGCGACGGGGTCTGCCGGGAGCGTGCCCGCCTTCTGCATCGTGCCGAGGATGTAGTCCAGCAGCAGGCAGCCCAGCTCGTTGCCGCTAAGCTTGCGGAAGCCGCCTTCCACCGGGACGGCCACGGCCACGCGGTCGCAGTCCGGGTCCGTGCCGAGGATGAGGTCCGGGTGCGTCTCGCGCGCGATCTTGTAGCTCTCGTTCAGCGCGGCATCCGTCTCCGGGTTCGGATATTCGCAGGTCTTGAAATCGCCGTCCGGCTTTTCCTGTGCGGGGACGACGGCGACGTTCACGCCGATGCGGCCGAGCACGGTGCGGACCGGCTTGTTGCCCGTGCCGCACAGCGGCGTGTAGAGCAGATTCAGGTTATCGGACGGGACAGTGGCAAGGCGCTCGCCGAGAACGGTCTCATAGTAGCGCTCCCACAGCTCCGGCGCGATGAATTCCACGCCGCCCTCCGCAAGGAAGTCCTCAAAGCTCTTTTCCGCCGGGAGGAAATACGGAATTTTCTCGATCTCGGCAAACACGCGGGCCGCCGGCTCGTCCGTCATCTGGCAGCCGTCCGGGCCGTAGCACTTGATGCCGTTGTAGATGCCCGCATTGTGGCTGGCGGAAACGACGATGCCGCAGCCGCAGCCGAGCTGGCGCACGGCAAATGAAAGCATTGGCGTCGGGGCCAGCTCATGATAGACATAGACATGCACGCCGCGCTCCGCGAGGGCTACGGCGCACAGCTCCGCATAGCGGCGGGAGTTGTGGCGGGAGTCATAGCCGATAGCGCAGCGCTGCGGCAGCTCCGTCGAGGTCAGCCATGCGGCAAGGCCCTGCGCCGTGCGGCGAACGGTGAAGTCGTTCAGGCGATTCGTGCCGATGCCCATAATGCCGCGGATGCCCGCGGTGCCGAACTGCAGCTCCGCGCCGAAGCAGCCCTTGCGCTCCGTCTCGTCGTTCTGCATGGCGGCCAGCGCAGCGCGCCCGGCCTCATCCAGCGGCGCCTGCTCGCACCACTGCTGATAACGTTCCAGTTCCGTCATTTCAGCCTCCTAAAATATGGAATTAAAGTCATAAGCTCAGACTGTCAAATTTGTCATTGCGAGGCCCCGCGAGGGGCCGTGGCAATCTCGCAGGATCGGCTGCGGATTTTGGCAAGCCGAGGCGAATCCGAAGCCTGCTTCACGAGATTCCCACGTCGCTTCGCTCCTCGGAATAACACGACCGGGAAAGCTCACGAACGCCCCGCCCCAATGGGACGGGGCGCTGTGTCGTCCGGTTATTTCAAAAACGGTTCGATCAGGCGCTGCGTTTCCGCATCGTCTGCACGCGTCTCCCGCAGCGACTGCAGAAGGGCCTGCGCTTCCTGCTTCGTCTCCGCCGGGGCGATGACGAGCACCGGCGTGCCGGTCTCTGCAAACCCGCCGTCCGCGCCGCGGTGCAGCAGTGCGATGAACTGCTCTCCGGCCGCGTCGCACCAGAGCATATCGTCCTGCCAGAACATCCAATCCGAGTCGATGTCCGACGGCAGGATCAGGCTGTCCATGATGCGGCTGCCGTTTACGAATACGCCGCCCGGCTCGGTAGCTTCAAAGGAATCCGCGTGATTCCGGAAAAGGTAGTGATACGAAATGCCGCTGATGAGGACGGTACAAGGCTCCGCGGAGCCATCCTCCTGCAGAGCGATCGCCTGCATCGTCCGGCTTTCCGCCTTGGCGATCGGCGTGTTCCAATACGAAATGATCACGGTCCCGAGAACCACGAGCGCGACAAGCGCAATACAGGCTGCGGCAATGGCAGCTGCATGCTTTCTGTTCTCTGCGGTTTTCATATAGCACCTTCCCTTTCAGCATAAACCGGGTAATCGTTAACTACGGGTCACTTGAGATAAGGGGAGATCGCGTTTTTTGTCTCATCCGGGAGCGCTTCCTGCAGCGACTGTAAAAGCTCCTGTGCCGCCTGCTCTGACTCTGCCGGAGCGACGACGAGCGACTGCATGCCGGGAAGCGGCAGGACGAGCGTGCTGCCGTCGGCTGCGATCCAGAACGGATCGGTATCCGCCTGCATCGTGAGCCACGGGTCAAAGGCGTCGTCCGGCAGGATGACGCCGGAGCAGACGCGCGTGCCGTCGACATAGATGCCGCCGTCCGTCCCCGTCTCGAACGCGCCGACTCTGCCGCCGAGCAAATAGGAGCGGGACGTGCCCGCGATGCGCACGGTGCACGGCGTGGCCGAGCCGTCCGGTGCGAGGGTCATGCCCTGCATGGTCCACTCGTCGGCGCGCTCTGCCGCATGGTCGCGGTTGGATGCGAAGAAAATGCCGATGCCGCAGACCACAAGGAGCGCGGCTGCGACGGCGGTGATGAGAATACGGTTCCGGCTCATGGCGCCGGTTTACACGTCTTCGATGATCGCGGAGTTGTTCTTGGCCTGCGGATTGACGAGGGCGCGGAACTTCGAGCGGGAATTGCGGATCTCGCTCAGAGCCTCGGCGACGGCCTCCTCCGTGCGGCGCAGGGAATCGTCGACGTAGTCGTTCGTGACCTTCTTGAGCTCCTTGATCTTATCCTGCGCGGCGCGCACCATATCGTTGGCCTGATTCTTGGCCTCGAGATAGATGGCCTCCTGCGAGACGAGCTGGCGGGCCTGTGCCTGCGCGGACTTCATGATATTCTCGGCCTCGCGCTTTGCGTTCGTAATGAGCTCGCTGCGGGAATCCACGATGGTCTTGGCCTGCTTCAGCTCGCCGGGGAGCTGGTTGCTGATCTCGTCGAGCAGGTCGAGGACCTTTTCGCGCTCAACAGCGCACTTATCGCTGCTGAACGGCACGGAGCGTGCGTCCTGCACCATTTCATACAGGGTGCCGATCAATTCTTCAATGCCGTGTTCGTTCATGATATTGCCTCCTAATCGTTGCCGCCGCCCGCCCCGGTCTTGCGGAGCAGGGTGATGGTCGTTTTTCCGTAATGATAGTCTTTTGAGCGGGTCAAGCCCGGAAATTCCTCCGCAAGCGGTTTGCCGAGGGGTCTTTCTGTGATAATTATACCACCATCCGACAAAATGTCAATTTCCGATAGGCGCTGAATCGCCGTTTCGAGGGATTTTTCTGCATAGGGCGGGTCGAGGAAGATCAGGCGGAATTTCCGCCTGCACCGCGCAAGATACTGTGTGAAATCCGCGCACACGACCTCTCCCCTGTCTTCAAAATGCGTGCGGCGCAGGTTCTCGTGCACGAGGGCAGCGGCATCCTGCCGGTGGTCGACAAAAACGGCGCGTGAGGCTCCGCGGCTGAGCGCCTCGATGCCGAGCTGGCCCGTTCCGGCGAACAGGTCGAGCACGTCGCCTGCGATGTCGAACTGGATGATGTTGAACAGGGCTTCCTTCACGCGGTCCGTCGTCGGGCGCGTGAGCATGCCCTCCGGCGTTTTCAGCTTTGTGCCGCGCGCCGTTCCGGTGATAACTCTCATGGCTGTGTTTGCTCCTGTCCGTGAAAATGGTCGTAGACCGCCTGCGCCTGCGGCGCGGGCAGCACCTCCTGCAGCTCCTCCCGGCTGGCGGCACGGATGGCCGCGAGCGAGCGGAAGCGGCGCAGGAGCTGATTGCGGCGCTTTTCCCCGATGCCGGGGATGGCGTCGAGCTGCGAGCCGCGCACATGGCGGCTGCGCAGGGTGCGCTGATAGGTAATGGCGAAGCGGTGTGTCTCCTCCTGAATACGCCCGATGAGGGCGAACACCGCCGGGGTGCTCTGGATGCTGATCTCCTGCCCGTCCGGCGTAACAAGGGCGCGCGTGCGATGGCGATTGTCCTTGACCATGCCGAAGATCGGCAGAAAAACACCCATTTCGGACAGGGCGGCGCGGACCGTCTCGGCGTGCACGGCACCGCCGTCGATGAGCAGGGCGTCCGGGCGCTCGGAAAAGCCGCTGTCGCCGTCGAGATAATGACGGAAGCGGCGGCAGAGCACCTGCCGCATGGAGGCGTAGTCGTCCTGATCCGTCAGGCCGCGCACCTGAAAGCGCTTGTAATCGCTCTTTTTCGGCTTGCCGTCCTCGAAGACCGTCATGGAGGCGACGATGTCCGTCCCCGCGATGTTCGAGATATCATAGGCCTCGAGGCGGCGTGGCGGTTCGCGCAGACCGAGCATGCCCTGCAGCAGCACGAGCGTGCCGCTCAGGCGCTCTGCCTTTGAGGTAGCGCGCTCGGCCTCCTCGCGGGCGTTTTTCTCCGCCAGCTCCACGAGCCTGCGGCCGTAGCCGCGCTGCGGCGTGCGGATGAGCACATGCTTGCCGAGCTCCTGCAGCAGAAGCTCCTCGAACAGTGCGGCATCGTCCATCTCCGCCGGGAGGAATATGCGGCGCGGCGCGGCCTTTCGCGTCAGATAGTACTGCTTGACGAGCGACGACAGCGCGTCGTCCGGCTCCTCCGGCACAGGCAGGACCTCATAGTCCTTATCCATGAGGTTGCCCTTGATAAAGTGCAGCACGGCAAAGCAGGCCTTCGCCTCCGTCTGGTACCAGCCGATGACGTCGGTGTCCGCCATCGTGCCCGCCGTGACGAGCTGCTTCTGCCCGAGCAGCTCAATGGCGCGCAGACGGTCGCGGTATTCCGCCGCGCGCTCAAAGCGCAGCTCCTCGGCTGCAGTCTCCATCTTCTCCTGCAGCTCCTGACACAGGCTCTGGTGCTTGCCCTCAAGCAGGAGGACGGCCTGCTCCAGCCGCGCGTGATAGTCCGCCTGCTGCATGCAGGGCCTGCACCACCCATCGCAGCGGTCCATCTGATAATTCAGGCAGGGCCGCTCCTTGCCGATATCGCGTGGGAATTTCTTGGAGCAGCCCGGCAGGCGGAACGTCGTACGCAGGGCGTCGATGACCTGCTGTGTGCGCCCTCGGCTGCCGTAGGGGCCGAAATAGCGCGCGCCGTCGTCCGTGACGCGCGTGGCCAGCGTGATGACGGGATAGGCCTCGCGCAGATCGACGCGCAGGTAGGGATAGCCCTTGTCGTCCTTGAGCAGGATGTTGTATTTCGGCATATAGTGCTTGATGAGCGAGCATTCGAGCACGAGCGCCTCGAACTCCGTCGCGGCGGCGATCGTCTCAAAATGATCGACATTCGACACCATTTTGCGCGTTTTTGCATTGTGCGCCGCCGTATCCTGAAAATACTGGCTGACGCGGTTTTTCAGTTTTTTTGCCTTGCCGACGTAGATCACGGTCCCGGCGGCGTTTTTCATCAGATAAACGCCCGGCTCATAGGGCAGCGACAGCGCGGCCTGCTTCAATTCCTCACGGGTCATGCTTGCTCCATTCTGACGAGAAAGCTGCCCCAAACGCCGCCGATTCCGTGCGTTTGGGGCAGCCGTTCATGTTGAGCGGATCAGAAAATATCTTTGACGAGCATCTGCGCCAGCGTCTTGACTGCCGCTTCCTCGTCCGGGCCTTCGGCGATCAGCGTGACCTCCGTGCCCGTGGTGATGGCCATGGAGAGTACGCCCAGCAGGCTCTTGGCATTGATCTTCCGGTCGTCGACCTCGATCCAGATGCTGGAACGGAATTCATTGGCCTTCTGAATGAAAAACGTAGCCTGTCTGTTGTGCAGACCAGACTCACACTTGACCACCGATTTTTCTGTATACATCCTGTGTCACTCCTTCAAATTTGAGGCTGCGCGAGGTGATATGCTTCTCTTAGAATATAACAAAACAGGGGTATTTGTCAACTGTTTTCTCAAGTTTGCCGGGATTTCCCGTCAGGCCAGCTCGGCGATGGTCACACCGTCCTCGCCCTCGCCGTAGACGCCGAGGCGGTAGCGCTTCACGCAGCGATTGCGCTTCAGCTCGTCCTGCACGGCCTTGCGCAGGACGCCCGTGCCCTTGCCGTGGATGATACGCACGGAGGCGAGATTGGCCATCATGGCGTTATCGAGGAAGATATCCAGCGTAGCAACGGCCTCGTCAGCCGACATGCCGCGCAGGTCCAGCTCCGTTGAGGCGCCCGCGCTGCGGAAGGCGCGCTGGCTTCGCTCGATGATCTTCTTGGTCTGCTGCTTCGTCTCCTCGATGAGATATACCTCGTCCGGCTGCGCCGTGACCTTCATGATCCCGGCCTGCAGCAGATAAGAGCCGTCCTTGTTGATGGCCAGCACGCTCGCGCGGGTGCCGAAGCGGACAAGCTCGACTGTGTCGCCGACGCGGATGGCACGCGCCGCCTGCGGGCGGGACTTCGGCGCGTCGTCATGCCCGGCAAGGCGGTCTTCTGCCTCGTTGAGTCTGCGGCGCAGCTCGGTCTGCTTCGCGTTCGAGCCCTGCACGTCCGCGTTTTCCCGCAGCTGCTTGCGCAGCTGCTTCAGCTCGTCTGCGACCTCGTTCGAGGTGCGGCGGGCATCGTCGATGATGCTCTGCGCCTCGGCGCGGGCCGCACGCACGGCTTTTTCGCGCTCGCGCTTGATCTCGGCATAATAGGCCTCGGACTTCTCCTTCATCTGCTCCGTTTCCTGGCGCAGGCGCTCGGCCTCGAGCTTGGCAGCCTCCATCTGCTGGCGCTGCTGCTCGAGCTGGTTCAGGACGTCCTCAAAGTTGCGGTCATTTTCGTTCACGAGGCTCTTTGCCTTGTCGATGATCGGCTCCGGCAGGCCGAGGCGGCGGGAAATGGCAAAGGCGTTCGATTTGCCGGGGATGCCGATGAGCAGGCGGTAGGTCGGCCGCAGCGTCTCCACGTCAAACTCGCACGAGGCGTTCATGACGCCCTCCGTGCGCATGGCATAGAGCTTCAGCTCGGCATAGTGCGTCGTGGCGGCCACGCGGCTGCCGCACTGGCGGCAGAACTCGATGAGCGCATTGGCAAGCGCCGCACCCTCGGCCGGGTCCGTGCCCGCGCCCAGCTCGTCAAACAGCACAAGCGTGTCGCGGTCACAGTCGGCAACGATGTCGACGATATTCTTCATGTGGGCGGAGAAGGTGGACAGCGACTGCTCGATGGACTGCTCGTCGCCGATGTCCGCCAGAACCTGCCGGAAGACGGAAATGGCGCTGCCGTGGTCGGCCGGGATATGCAGGCCGCACTCCGCCATCAGCGTCAGAAGGCCGATGGTCTTGAGCGTAACGGTCTTGCCGCCGGTGTTCGGGCCGGTGATGATGAGCGTGTCAAAATCCGAGCCAAGCCGCAGCGAGACGGGAACGACCTTCTTGCGGTCGATGAGCGGATGCCGCGCCCGCACGAGCTCCAGACTGGCGTTCGTGCGGATCTCCGGCTCCATGCCGTCCATCTTGTGCGACAGGCGCGCGCGGGCAAAGATGCAGTCGAGCTGCACGAGCATCTCATAGCTGTGGCAGATGCCCTCGCGGAACGAGGCCGCCTCGGCCGACAGTGCGGCCAGAATGCGTTCGATCTCCTTTTTCTCACGGATCAGCAGCTCGCGCAGGGCGTTGTTCGCATTGACGGCGGACATCGGCTCGATGAAGAACGTGCTGCCCGTCGAGGACACATCGTGGACCAGACCGGGAATTTCGCTCTTGTATTCACTCTTGACCGGCACGACATAGCGGTCGCCGCGCAGCGTGATGATCGGGTCGCGCAAATACTTGGAAAAACTCGGCGAGGAGATGATCTTCTGCAGGGAATCCTTGACCTTTGCGCTCTGGATGCGCATATGGCGGCGGATATCCGCCAGCTCGCTGCTGGCCGCGTCGGCGATCTCCTCCTCGGAGAGGATGGAGTTCGTGATCTTCTCCTCAAGATAGCGATTCGGCGAAAGCTCCTGGAAGTAGACGTCCAGCACGGTCGGCTCGCCGTCCTCGCTGTAATAGGCCTTGACATTGCGGATGCAGCGCAGCACACCCGCAATGCGCAGCAGCTCCACCGGCGTCAGGCAGCCGCCGCGGTCAGCGCGCTCGAGGCTGGCTGCCACGGGCTTGAGCTCATGGAAGCCCGGCGCGCCCTTGCGGACGATCATGCCGCAGGCCGCCGTCGTCTGCTGCTGGAGCAGGCGGATCTCCTCCGCATCGTCCAGCGGCAGCAGGGCGCGGCAGCGGTCCTTGCCGTCCTCGGAGTTCGCGCAGTCTGCAAGCTGAGCCAGAACGTTGTCCAGCTCGAGCTTGCGCAGGGATTTTTCGTACAGTTCTGTCATGGTACAGATACCTCAGATATGGATTCAAAGAAATAGAGATTTATAGAAATCCAGCGTGGAAAAGCCGCGCTCCAATCGCGTGCAGAGATAGCTCTCCGTGATCTGCCCCAGCTCGGAGAGCGACGGCTCCGCAAGCCGGAACGAAAACACGCGCGAAGATGGCGCGGAGTCCAGATAGCGCAGGGCGGCGCGCGTCCCGGCACTCATGGGAAGACGGATGTCGTTCTCTCCCTCCATGCGGCAGGCAGCGCACTGCAGCACGCCCTGTGAGATATTGAAGCGGTCCGGCTCCGGCGCTCCGCACACGGCGCAGCCGCGCAGGTCCGGCTCATAGCCGCTCAGGCACATGGCGCGCAGCTCAAAGACCGCCTTGACGAGCTTCTGCGGCAGGCCGAGCCTGCCGAGCGCATAGAGGGCGTTGAGCAGCAGTGATACGAACGGCGGATTCTCCTCGCCCTCCGGGCTGAGCACGTCCGCGGCCTGCGCAAAATAGGACGCCAGCGACAAAAGCTCCAGATCGTTCCGCAGCTCCGGAAACATCTCCTTTGCCGTGGCCTCCGTAACGACATAGCGCCCGCCGCGCTCGAGCAGCGTGAATTCGGAATAGGCCAGCAGCTGGCAGGCAGCCTTGCTGCGGCTGCGGCTGCTGCGGACGCCGCGCGCCCGCACAGTCAGCTTGCCGTATTCGCGCGTCAGCACGGTCAGCAGCTTATCGCTGTCCTGATAGGCGACCTCGCGCAGGACGATGCCGTCTGTTTTGATGTACATGCTCCGACCTCCTGCAAGGCTTTGCGGGACGGCTCACCGCCCCGCCGAGGCCTCGCCGCGCGCCGGCTCCTGCCGGTACAGCAGCCATGCCTCCGGTGCGCCCGTCTCCCAAAATATGCTCCAAAGCTGTTCTCTCGTCATGCAGCAGGCCTCCTGTCATCGGTGCTCCGTTTTGCAAACGGGCTGTCCTTAGGATAAGCCTGCTTTGCGCAATTATTCGTAGCCGAAGTTGCGGATCATGGTCTGACTGTCGCGCCAGTTCTCCTTGACCTTGACCCACGTCTGCAAAAAGACCTTCGTGCCCATAAAGCGCTCGCAGTCCTCGCGCGCCTCCGTGCTGATCTTTTTCAGCATGGAGCCGTTCTTGCCGATGATGATGCCCTTGTGGCTGGCCTTCTCGCAGTAGATCGTCGCGTCGATGTCGATGACGCCGCTGTCGCGCTCCGAAAATTTCGTGATCTCAACGGCCGTGCCGTGCGGAATTTCACGCTCGAGGTTCCACAGCAGCTTTTCGCGGATGATCTCCGCCATGACCTGCCGCTCCGGCTGATCCGTCGTCATATCATCTGGGAACAGGAACGGGCTGTCGGCCGCGTGGCGGGCGCACTCCCGCAGCAGGTCAGGGATACCGTCGCCGAACTTCGCGGACACCGGAACGACGGCGTCGAACTCAAATTTTGCGGCATAGGCCGCGATGACGGCAAGCAGATTCTCCTTCTCGACCGTGTCGATCTTGTTGATAACGAGGATGACCGGCGCATGCGCGGCGCGGAGCTGGCCGAGCAGCTCTTCCTCCTGCGGGCCGATGTGCGCGATGGGCTCGACGAGCAGCAGCGCGGCATCCACATCGGCGACGGAGTCGTGCACGACATTGTTCATATAGTCGCCGAGGCGCGTGCGCGGCTTATGGAAGCCCGGCGTGTCGACGAACACGAGCTGCGTGTCATCGTGCGTGACGATGCCGCAGATGCGGTTGCGCGTCGTCTGCGGCTTGTGGGAAACAATAGCGATCTTTTCGCCCACGAGGTGGTTGATGAGCGTCGATTTGCCGACGTTCGGCCGCCCCACGATCGTGATCATGGCAGATTTCTGGCTCATGGTTCTTCTCCTATGGTAAATTCAAAATCAGCTTGTTAAAATGTCCTTTCGGACATTTCCGCCAAGCTGCTTTCAGAATTGCAAAATCAAATTTTGTAGCATGATTTTGCAATTCTGCCGCTGCGGCGGGTGATGGAACGTGAAAGGACACCCTGACGGTTTCCTTTCACACTTTCCTTCCCTACGAAACTTTCGACTGGGCAGGTTTTTTGACAGTCTGAAATTCAAAATACATTTGGTCCTCGGCCCGGTCCGCATGGCCGCCGTGCACTGCGCCGACCACGCCGCCCATGGCGCGGTAAAATGCCTGCGCGGGCAGATTGTGGCAATTGCAGCCGCAGAAAAACTTCGGGATGCCGCGCTCGCGGCAGAATTCGGTCAGCTGCGCAAAGGCGCGCCTGCCGAGACCCATCCGCTGGTAGCCCGGCAGAAAATACAGCGAGTTGAGGCAGAGTGCAAAATCCTTATAGCGTCCGTAGGTGTAAGGTCCGTATGTAAAATAGCCCACGCATTCCGCCCCGTCCATGGCAAGGAACACCGCGTTCGCCGGGTCGGCGATGCGGGCAGCGTCGCGCGCCGTATGGGCCTCGAGGTCATATTCGTCGATCATGGCATCGGGATAGATGCCGCGGTAGGTCGTATCCCACGCGCGGCGGCGCGTTTCGGACAGCAGGCGCGCGTCCTCCGGGCTGGCGCGGCGGAATTCGACGCTCATCGCTGCAGACCGAGCTGCCCGGCGATGATCTCCTCGCGCGTGCGCATCTGGCGCTTCATTTCACCCTCGTCCATGTGGTCATAGCCCAGCAGGTGCAGGATGGAGTGGATCGTCAGATAGCCCGTCTCGCGGCGGAGCGAATTGCCGAAGCGCTTGGCCTGATCCCGCGCACGCTCAAGCGAGATAGCCATATCGCCCAGCGGCAGCAGACCGGTCTGCGGATCGATGTCCTCCTGCACGTCCTCCGGAAACTGCCCCGGCGTGAACTGGAACATCGGAAAAGACAGCACATCTGTCTCGCGGTCAATGTTCCGCATGGCGCGGTTGATGGCGCGGATGCCCGCGTCATCCGTGACGAGCACGTTGATCTCGCAGGGAACGTTCACATGCTCGGCCTCCAGCGCAGCGGCGATGCACTTGCGCAGGTGCAGCGTCAGCGGCAGGCTGCGGTCTGCGCGGTTGGAATAGCGCACAATGATCTGATGCTTCATGGCTTTCTCCTGTATACTTTTTTCTGCCCCGGCAGTCCGTTCTTCGCACTGTGCTCCGCCGTCTCATAGGCCGCGATGATGCGCTGCACCAGGGCGTGGCGCACGACGTCGCTGGCCGTCAGGCGGCAGATGGCGATATCCGGCACGTTGTCCAGAATGCGCACGGCGTCCTTCAGACCACTGACCTTGTCGGAGGGCAGATCGATCTGCGTAATGTCGCCGGTGATGACGATCTTCGAGCCGAAGCCCAGTCGCGTCAGGAACATTTTCATCTGCTCGCGCGTCGTGTTCTGCGCCTCGTCGAGGATAATGAAGCTGTCGTCGAGCGTGCGGCCGCGCATATAGGCCAGCGGCGCGACCTCGATGTTGCCGCGCTCGAGATATTTCTGATACGTCTCCGCGCCGAGCATATCGTAAAGCGCGTCATACAGCGGGCGCAGATACGGGTCGACCTTGTTCTGCAGGTCGCCGGGCAGGAACCCGAGCCGTTCGCCCGCCTCTACAGCGGGGCGCGTCAGAATGATGCGGTTGACCGCCTTCTCGCGGAAGGCCGCCACGGCCGCCGCCACGGCGAGGTATGTCTTGCCGGTACCGGCCGGACCGACGCCGATCGTGATGGTATTTTTCAAAATGGCCTTCATATAGCGCTGCTGTCCAAGGGTCTTTGCCTTGACAGGACGGCCCTTGGCCGTGATACAGACAACGTCCTTCGCCATTTCGCCGATCTTGTCCTCGTTCCCGCTGGAAACAAGGTCGATCAGATAGCGCACCTTCTGCTCGTCGATCGTCTCGCCCTTTGCGGCCAGCAGGAGCAGGCCCTCGATGGCACGGCCTGCGCGGTCCGCCGCCTCGTCCTCGCCAGAGATCTTCAGCTCCGTGCCGCGGTTCGTGATCTTCACGCCGTAGGTCTGCTCGATGCGCTTGATGTTTTCGTCAAACGAGCCGAACACATTGATGATCTGCTCGATGCGTTCGGCATTGATGATTCGTTCGCTCATGGGGATTCTCCTTTGTCAGTCCGCCGCCTCCAGCGGCAGCGTGCGGGAAATCAGCTCCGTGCAGTCGCTCTGCGCCTGCAGGATGCACAGGCCGCCCTGCATCAGCAGGCTCTCCTGTGTGGCATCGATCCTGCCCGCGAGCATCTGCGCCTGCACAGCGCGCCGCCACGCCTCCTGCAGCAGCTTTTCCGTCTGCACCTGCGGCGCGGGGGCAGGCTCCAGCACATATTCCCGCAGGATCGCCGTCTCCAGCCGCAGCGGATACGCATAGCCGGAGGTCCGGACAGCCTTTTCCACGATCATTTTATCACAATCCTGCTGGGGAATGCTACTGTTTCCCCATAATTTTATTCTTTTTTTCCCGACGATGAGCGTGACCTGCTTCCACTCCCGGCCGGTATAGCGCTTTTCCAGCCGCTCCGCGGGCGTGACGACGGTCCCCGTATGCCACGTCCTGGCATAGATCTCGGCCGAGGCGCACACCGGGCGGATGAACAGGCCGTAGTCCTCATATCCGGAGACGAGCAGCTGCCCCTGCCGGACGGTATCGCCGACGGCGCACAGCCGCATGCCCTCCGTTACGGAGACCTCCGTGAGCACGCCGTCCCGCGCGGCCACCACATTGGCCACGGCGTAGGGAGCGCGCGTGTCCGGCGGCTGCTGCCGCTCCGTCACGAGCACCTGCACCCGCCCGCCGGAGCGGTTCACGGCGAGCCATGCCAGCTCCGGCATGCGCAGCAGCATCCGGTTGCGTGTCTCGGGCGAATCGATGGACGGGCCCCATGTTCCCGGCGCGATGCCGAGCTCCTCAAGCGCCTGCACGATCTGCCCGGCCGGGAGCCTGTCATTTCCCTCGACCTCGATCGCCCAGACGAATTCCTGCAGCACGAACGTTGCCGCTGCCGCCGCCAGCAGCCCCAGCAGCAGGACGGGCCGCCGCAGAAGACCGCCGAACTGCGCCCGCAGGCCGGAATGCTCCGTCACCTCCGCCGTGCACAGGCAGCGCAGCGCAAGCCTTTGCAGGCGCTCTGCCTCACGCGCAGGAACACAGAGCGACAGGTTTAGCGCATCCTCGCGCTCGATGTCCCAGAATTCCAGCCGCGCAGCCGCAAGGGCGTTCAGACACTGCTCCGGCGCGGCGCCGGTCAGGCGGAAGCGAACGCTCCCGCGCAGATAGCGGATCAGCCGGCTCATCTCAGGACACCTCTACGCAGCGGATCGTCCCGCCGATCTCCACGCGCCGCTGCGTCATGCGCAGGATGCGCAGCCCGCAGCCGCTGACGGTCAACGTACCGCGCTGCACCGCGATACAGACGCGGGTGTCCGTGTATTCCAGAATGCCGCCATGATTTTCGATGCAGACGCTTGTATTGCCGTGCAGCTCGGCCAGCGGCCCCTGCGACACGACCTCCTGCGGCAGCGCCAGGCGCTGCGCCAGATTTTTTCCCCGTTTCATTCGATCACCCGGAGACATTCTATGCTCGCTTTCCGCATTCCTTTCCGGCTCCGGCAATATATTCCGGTGAGGTGATCTTCTGTGCTGCTTGTGCTGCTTCTGGCGGCCGCCGGGCTTCTGCTCGCGCCGCAGGCCGCCGCGTCCGGCGCGCTGCAGGGCCTTCGCGCCTGCGCAGCGCGCGTCATTCCCGCGCTGCTGCCGTTTTTCGTCGTCTCCCGCATGCTGACTGCCCTTCCGCTGCCCACGCCGGGGCGGCGGGCGGACCGGCTGTTCCGTGCCCTGTTCGGCGTCCGCGCCGCGTGCCTGCCGGCCCTGCTGACCGGCCTGCTCGGCGGCTATCCCGCCGGGGCGGCCGCCGTGACGGAGCTGTACCGCGCCGGTGCACTTTCAAAGGCAGAGGCCGAGCGCGCCCTGTGCTTCTGCAACAATTCCGGGCCGGGCTTTTTTGCCGGTCTCATCGGAGCTGCCGTGCTCGGAGACGTGCGCCGTGGGCTGATCCTCTACGGCCTGCATGCGCTTTCCGCCCTGCTGACGGGCCTTCTCCTGCCCGGCTCTGCTCCTCCGGCTGCCCTGCGGACGGTGCGCCGGGAGAAGCCCGTTCTTTCTTCCCTGCTGCCGGAAGCCGTGCAGGGAAGCTGCGCCGCCCTGCTGCAGGTCAGCGGGCTCATCGTCTTTTTTTCGTCGATGCTCGCCGTGCTGCGCGCCGCCGGGCTGACGGCCCTGCTGCCGAACCGGCTGGCCGAGGCGCTGGCCTGCGGCGCGCTCGAGCTTTCCAGCGGCATTCTGCTGCTCTCCGGCCACGGCGCGGAGGCCGCCTGCGCCCTTCTGATGGGCTGGGGCGGGCTTTGCGTCCATTTTCAGGCCATGAGCCTCTGGCAGACGGCGGGGCTTCGTCCGCACGGTTACTTTTCCGCAAAGCTGCTGCACGGCCTGCTCTCGGCCGCGCTGGCCCTCGCCTGCTTTGCGCCGTCTCCTGCCGCGCTGCTGTCTGCCGGAGCGTTGACCGCTTGCGCACTGCTGGCTCCCCTGCTGCGAAAAATTCGGGCTGGAAATTTGCGCCACGCTGCGGTATAATAGCAAAAAAGGAGGTGGCCCGCATGCTGTTCCGAAAAAAGATCGATCGATTCTGCTCCTACTGTGTCTACGCCGGGAAGCTCGACGACGAAACGTATCTCTGCGCCAAGCGCGGCTTTGTCGCTGCCTGCCACCACTGCCGGAAGTTCAAATACGATCCGCTCAAACGCGTGCCGAAGCGCCGCAAGCCAAAGGATTTTTCCGAATATGACGAGCTGGATTTTTCCCTGTAAATATAATATAGGTATATCGCTTGGCGAAAAATCCTGAAGGGACTTTTAGGAGCAAGCTGAAGCAGGTCCTTCCCATATCGGGAGGACCTGCTTCGTTCTATCTGGTAGGAATTGCGCAGGAAAGGCCGCTCGGACGGTTTCTTTTACGTTTTTTTTGCAAGACTTTAGGTCGGTCGGCGATTTTGGCCTCGTGATTCATGGCAGTCTTTTTACTTGCCTGCTGCGGTACGAATAAACCGCATGATGATCGTTGCGACCTGAGCGCGGGTGGCATTGCCCTGCGGATCGAGGAGAATGCCATTCCCATTGTCGGTCCCCTTTATCAGACCCTCGGCGACCGCCCAGGAGAGAGGCTCCACGGCATAGCCGCTGACATCGCCCCGATCGGGATACTGATCCAGATTTCCACGCGCTGAGGTATCAAATCCGGACATCGCTGCATAGCGGAACAGAATCGCCGCCATCTGCTCCCGGGTGATATTGCTGTCCGGTTCAAATTTATGGTTGCCGACGCCGTTCACGATGCCGTTTTCGGCTGCCCAAGCCACGGCCTGCGTGAACCAGCTTCCGTTTGGCACGTCTGTGAAGGGATTCTCCCATCCGGCCGGGCTTCCGGCGTAGCGCCAGAGCACCGTGACGAGCATGGCGCGCGTCATGCTGCTCTCCGGCTCAAACATGCCGTTGCCGACGCCGTTCATCAGGCCGTGCGCAATGGCATAGTCGATGCCCTCGTGGTACCAGCGTCCGGTGTCCACGTCGTGATAAGGCTTGGAGGGACAGCTTGCGCCGCCGTCACAGCTGCCCTCGGTGTTCCCGCAGCGTGAGCAGACACCATTGACATAATCGTGCCCCAGCGCAGGAATATAGCCGTCTCGATAGCTCTCGCCGCAGGCGCAGAAGTGCTCAGTGTAGCCCGCGTTGATGCAGGTTGGATAAACGGTGTCGGTGCGGTAGGTATAGTCGTGGACGTGCCCGCTGCCGCCGTCGGTCTCATACCACTTCAGCTCACAGCGGCGGCAGTAGTGGCGGATCATGCCGTAATACGCAGAATACTCGTATTCCTCCGTAGCGACGACCTCGTCGTGCCCCAGCGCGGGGGTCTGCGTCGGCTGGGTCAGGGTCAGACCGCAGGAGGCGCAGTGCGTGCCGCCGGTGTAGCCCGGGCGGGTGCAGGTGGCCTCGATCGGGTCGTTGTCGACGGGCTTATGCGCGATGGGGGCGGTATTTCCCGACGCGGTCACAGCGCCGCAGACGGCGCAGACCGTGCGCGTGAAGCCGCCGGTGCAGCAGGTCGGCGCGACCGTTTCCGTCACGGGCTGATGGGCGGTGCAGGCGCCCGTTTCGAAGGTGAATTCATTGTCCACGGCGTAGGTCTGCGCAGCCGTCCCTGTCGTGCCGCGGATGACGAAGCCGTCGATCTTCGTCAGACCGCCAAACGGATTCTCCGGGTCGACCGGGCAATATCCGAACGCCTGATAGCCAATGTAGGCGACGCTGGCAGGGATGGTAACGCCCTTGCCCTTGCCATAGGTAAAGAACGCGCCCTCGTCCAGCACGCGCAGGCCGTCATTCAGATGGATTGCCTTGATGCTCGGCGCGGAGAAGGCGTTGCTGCCGACAAAGCGCACGGAATCCGGCAGGACGATGCTCTCGCAGGCGCTGTTGTTGAATGCCTCCCTGCCGATGTACTGCACGCCGCCGAGGTCAATGAACTTCATATTCTTCGCACCGGCGAAGGCGTAGTCATCCACATATTTGCAGCTCTGCGGGAGGATCAGCCCCGCGAGATTCGGCTGGTCGAAGGTGGGGTTCAGCTCTATCTGACCCGCAAGGAACTCATAGGTGACGGAAACCGTACCGTCCCTGAGGCTCAGGACGGTGCCCTCCGCCATCGAGCCCTTGTAGGCATAGGCGGCCTTGCCGAAATAGACCACGCCGTTCGGCTGATCGTGGAACCAGCCGCAGTTCTGGAAGGCCCAAGAACCGACGTGGGTCACGTTCTTTTCCAGCTCGCCGAAATCCGTCAGCGCGGCGCAGCCGGAGAAGCAGCCATCTCCGATCTGGCGGACATTCCTGCCGCCCTTGATCGAGCGCAGACGGGCGCAGCCGCTGAACACACCGTCGCCGAGCGCAATGAGCGAATCCGGCAGCGTCACGCTCTCGAGCGCAACGCAGTCGCTGAGCGCGCCGCCCGTCAGAATGCGGACGTTCTTCAGGTCGATCGACTTGAGGTTGGAGTTGCCGTCCTTGTTGTTGTAGGGGTCGCCGTTGGAGATCGGGCCGCGCACCTCGAGCACGTCGTCGGGCAGAACCACGTGCGCCGTCCTGCCGACGCTAAGGCCCTTCAGCGTCGTATTGCCCTTCGGGATGGTCAGATTCTTGATCTGGTAACAGCCGGAAAAGCAGCTCTCCTCCAGAACCGCCGTCGTCGGCAGCTTGAGGTCGGTCAGATGGGCAAATTTTCGGAGATTGATGTAATGGACGCTCTCCGGAACGGTAAGCTTGGCGATGCCGCCGCCGCCTTCCGTGATGCTGAGCGATTCCAGCCCGTCGGGCAGGATCAGCTCGTTCACGCCGTCCAGATTGTCCTGCTCGATGCGCACCATTTTTGTGCCGGGACGGACGGTCAGCTTGGAGGGGTATTTTTGCCCCTTGCAGCCGAGGAACACGCTGCCGCAGTATAGCTCCGTGCCGTCGGCAAGCCCCTCATACCACTTCGAGGTGTAGATGCTGGAGTCTTCCATATCGGTCAGCGACTTGGGGAAGGTGAAGCGCTCGATATTCTCGCAGTCGTAAAACGCCCGCTCCTCCAGCGTGGTCAGCCCCTCGGGCAGGACGAGGCTCGTCAGCCCATCACAGTCGTTGAAGCCGCCCTCGCCGATAACCTTCAGCCCCTTGTTCAGCTTGACGGAGGTCATGCCGGTGCAGTCGCAGAAGGCGTTGTTGTCAATGCGCTCAACGCTGCCGGGGATGTCCACAGAGGTCAGGGAGACGCACTCATAGAACGCCGACGCGCCGATCAGCTTGACGCTCGACGGGATGGTCACGCCGGTGATGTCCGACCGCCAGAACGCCGCCGCGCCGATGACCTTCACGGTGTCAGGGATGACGGGCATCTTGCTCGTGCCCTTGTAGTCCAAGAGCTGCCCCTTCCAGATGAAGAAGTCTGAGGCGCTGTCGTCATACAGCCACTGCTGGTGCAGCTCTCTGAGCTTTCCGGCAAAGGCGCCGACGCTGTAGCCGCTCTTCTCGCCGAACGCGCCGCCGTGCAGGAGGGTGTTCTCGCCGCGGATGGTGATGTCGGACAGATTCTGGCACTTTGCGAAGGCACCCGCGCCGATCTCCGTCACGCCGGCGGGAATGTCGATCTTTTGCAGGTAGTAGTTGTGGTAAAACGCATTTTTGCCGATGGTTTTCAGGCTCTGCGGCAGGACGATCTCGCGCAGCTCAAAGTGGGTCTTCGCTGACCAGTCGTCGTTGTCGTAGAATGCACCGTCTGCGATGTACGTCACCGTTTCGGGCAGGACAACCTTGCGGACAAAGATATTGGGGTTGCTGTAGCCCTCCTCGTTGTGGAAGCTTTGGATGCCCACGACGGTATAGCCGTCGATGGTCGAGGGGACGGTGACCTCCGCCTCGTAGCCGTAGTAAGCGGTGATCTCAATGGTCGTTGGTGAGACGAATGCGTAGGTAAAGCCGTAGCCCGCGTCGCCGGGCAGCTTTTCCTCGCCGGGGATGCCCGCCGCATTCACCGCCGGAAGCAGGGAAAGCGTCAGGGACAGGGTGAGCAGCAGGGACAAAATAATCCGTTTCATGATACTACAGATCCTTTCTGCATGATTTTCGTTCCTGACCGGTAATCCGAAAGCAGCCGGTCGAAAAGGTCCTGCCGGGATTTGGGCTCGCTTAGGTTCTTCGATAGTTCGATGGTCTGATTCTTTTTTTACTATATCATAGACGCCACCGTTTTTGAAAAGTCTTTCATTTTTGTCATTGACATTTCGGAAACCCATGTACTATGATAACGTTGTCAAACGGTCAAAACCTGCCCAGTCAAAAGCTACGGACGGACGAAATGCGTGAAAGGAAGGTATCCTCTATGAGATTTTCCGAGAGACTCAACGAATGGATGGAGCTGGCAGACTGTACCGCAAAGGAGCTGTCTGAGGCATGCGGTCTGTCTGCCGCAACGCTGAGCCGCTTTCGCTCCGGGGAACGCACTCCCGATCAGGAGGGCCTTAAGCTCCTGCTTCAGGGCCTTTGCTCCATCGCCGCATGTAAGGGAAAGCAGCTTTCGCCGGACTCGCTCTATGCGCAGTGCACAGACTGCATGGATCTGCAGCGGTCCGACCCGGAGGCACTGCGTACAAAGATCAACCGGCTTCTGACCGTTCTGCATATTTCTTCGGCGGAGCTGGCGAAGGCTATTTCCTATGACCCTTCCTTTCTTTCCCGCATTCGCAGCGGGCAGCGGGCACCTGCCGATCCCAAGCGCTTTGCCGCCGATGTTGCAAGGTTTGTTGTCCGCCGGTTTGATGGGGAAAGCGGTCGTTCGGCCGTAGCGCATATGCTCGGCGTTCCGTTCGGCTCTCTCTCCGGCGAGGCTGAATATTTTCGTGCCGTCGCAGACTGGCTTATGGGCAGCGCTGCGGCAGAAGACACGGAGAGCTCCTCTGTTTCCGCCTTCCTGAACGCAATGAACAGCTTTGATCTGAATGAGTACATCCGGGCGATTCACTTCGACGAGCTATGTGTTCCCAACGTGCCGTTTCTCCTCCAGACTGCCAGAACCTATCACGGCCTGGAGGAGATGAAAAAGGGAGAATTGGACTTTTTCAAGGCGACCGTCCTTTCCAAATCGACTGAGCCTGTATTCCTCTACAGCGATATGCCGATGGAGGATATGGCAGCTGATCTGGATTTTTCCAAGAAATATATGCTCGGGCTGGCCCTCCTGCTGAAAAAGGGCCTGCATCTGAACATCATTCACAGCCTCAACCGTCCGTTTCAGGAGATGATGCTGGGATTGGAAAGCCACGTCCCGCTCTATATGACCGGGCAGATCTCTCCTTACTATCTTCAGAGCGCACCGAACACTGTTTTTTGCCACTTTCTGAAGGTTTCCGGCTCCGCCGCGCTTTCGGGCGAGTGTATTGCAGGCTGTCATGAAGACGGAATGTATCGCCTTTCAAGGGGAAAGCGTGATCTGGCCTATTACCGGAAGCGTGCAGATGATCTGCTGCAGAAAGCGAAGCCCCTGATGGACATTTATCGAGAAACGTCGCAAAATGAACTGAATGCCTTTCTGGCGGCAGACAGCGAAACCGCCGGGAACCGTCGAAATCTTCTGTCTGCACCGCCTATCTATACGGCAACGCCCGAATTTCTGACGACATTTCTGACAGTTCGCCACATACCGGAGGCGGAGCAGCGGAAAATTCTTTCTTTTGCAGAACAGCAGCGCATCCTCTTCCTCCGCGTGCTGCAGGACAATCATGTCAAGGATGAACTTCCGCTGCTGACACAAGTTGAATTCGAGGAGACCTCCGTCTCTCTTCCGGTTTCCGGCCTGTTTCCGGAGCACGATTTCCTCTATAGCTACAAGGAATATCTGGAGCATCTCCGTCTGACGGAAAATTTTGAAAAGTGCCAGCCGAACTATTCCCTGGAATTGGTGCATTTTCAGCCGTTCAGCAATCTCAATATCCTGATTCACGAAGGGAAATGGGCAATGGTATCAAAGAATAAAGCGCCGTGCATTCATTTCGTCATTCGCCACCCCAAGCTGCGCCGTGCAATTGAGCGCTTTATTCCTCCGATCATGGAGTGCGAATAAGCCACGGTGCGCGGGTACATCGGGCGGCATTACGTCATTGCATTTCTTTCCTCCAAAATTGGGGGCCGCGCAGGTTCTCCGATAACCTGCCTTATCCTTGACAACGCTGTGGCGTATCTGCATCCGTTTCATGTCTTTTACTCCGCATCCAGCGGCTTTGTGATGCCCGTCCGCCGCTCCCTGGACAGTCCGCCTGCCAGCACGGTGTCCGCTCCGGTAAAGCGCGCCCGCCGGATGACGCCCTCGCCGTATTTTTCGCGCAGGGCATCCACGGTCCCATCCAGGATCGCCTTGCGGGCATACTGCTGCGCGCCGCCCACGGCAAACAGGTCAAGCTGGCGCGGCTGCGGCTCCTCCAGCCTTGTGGCCTGCACGCCGAGCTGGCGCAGCGGCGTCTGCCCGTCCCACGCCTCGGCAAAGACCCGGCAGGCACAGCGGAACAGCTCCTCCGTCCCGTGCACGGCCTCCCGCAGCATCGTCTGGTGAGAAAACGTGACGAAATCCGCGCTCCGCAGGCTCACGGAAATGCACCGCGCCGCCTTGCCGTCCCGCCGCAGGCGCATGGCGACCGTTTCGCAGAGCGACAGCAGCACGCGCTGCGCCCCTGCCTCCGTTGTGACATCGGCGGGCAGTGTTGTGGAATTGCCATAGCCCTTGTTTGCCTCCGGCTGCGCCAGCAGCTCCTCGCTGCACCGGCCGTTTGCCGAGTGCCACAGTGCCAGTCCCGGCTTATTCAGATAGTGCAGCACCAGCTCCGGGTCTGCCTGCGCCAGCTCGCCGATCGTATGGATTCCGATGCGGTTGAGCCTGCGCTCCGTGGCAGGCCCGAGCATGAACAGCTCCCGCACCGGCAGCGGCCAGAGCTTCTGCGGCACCTCCTCCGGGAACAGCGTGTGGACCTTGTCCGGCTTTTCAAACTCCCCCGCCATTTTGGCCAGCAGCTTATTGGACGAGATGCCGATATTCACCGTAAAGCCCAGCTCCTCGCGGATGCGTGTGCGCAGCAGCTCCGCCGCCGCGACCGGCGAGCCATAAAGTCCCTCCGTGCCACTCAGGTCGGCCCACGCCTCGTCGATGGAATACTGCTCCACGACCGGCGCGAATTCCCGCAGCAGGGCAATAAAGCGCCGCGAGGCCTCTACATACAGCGCATAGTCCGGCGGCACGAGCTTCAGCCCCGGACATTTTTGCTGCGCCAGAAAGATCTGCTCGCCTGTTTTCACGCCGCACTTTTTCGCTGGAATGCTCTTGGCCAGAATGATGCCGTGCCGTTCTGCACGCTCCCCGGCCACGGCGGAGGGAATGTCGCGCAGGTCCTCTCTTTCGCCCAGAACCCGCACGCGGTAGGCCGCCGACCACGACAGGAACGCGCTGTTCACATCCACATGAAAGATCACCCGGGACATCCGTACACCACCCGGAAAAGCGTCCAGCGATGCGTCCGCACGGTATAGCGCAGCTCCAGCAGCGCCTCCTGCTGCCCCAGCTGCGTCTTGCAGAGGTACTGGATGGCCTCCACCCCGGCATAGGAGATGGGCCGGGAGCAGACGACCTGCCGGATCGGGACGGTGCGCAGCATATGCTCGCCGTCCTCCATGCGGAAGCGGATCGGCGTCAGTGCACCGTCCGCTGCGCAGACGGAGATCATTTCGATCTGCCGGTTCACGATATCCTCCATGCGCTCACCTCCGCTTGTTTCTGCTCTCATTATATCAAACATTTGTTCGTAAATCAAGGCAGAAATCCATGGGGAAGAATTTGCATTTTGTGGGAAATTCTGCTAAAATAACGATGGAAAAGAATACGCGGATGTCCCGGTCACGTTTTCGCCAAAGGCTGCCTGCTATCCAACCTCGCCCTGTGAGATCGCTGCGTCGTTTCGCTCCTCGCAATGACACGTCAGGATAATGCAACGGGTGCCCTTCTGCCATTGAATGTTCCCCTACCGGGCGCTCACCGCCGCACACCGGCTCTCGGTCTTTCCCATTTATATCGAAATCCTTTCTGGAGGAACCTATGCTGAACTATCGCTGTCTCGTGCTCGATCACGACGATACCGTCGTGCGCAGCGAGGAGACCGTTAATTATCCCAGCTTTCTCGAAGCCCTGAAGGTGCTTCGCCCCGGCAGGACCATCACGCGGGAGGAATTCACCCGCTGGTGCTTCTCCCCCGGCTTTTCCGCCCTTTGCAGCGACTATATCGGCCTGACGCCCGAGGAGATCGACGTGCAGTACGACATGTGGCGAAGCTATGTCGCCACGCATATCCCGCCCCCCTATGACGGTCTGCGCCCCATCCTGACGCGCTGGAAGCAGGAGGGCGGCCTGCTGTGCGTCTCGTCGCACTCCGCACGCGAAAACATCCTGCGCGACTACCGGCTGCACTTCGGCCTGGAGCCGGATCAGATTTTCGACTGGGACCTCGGCGAGGACCGCCGCAAGCCATCGCCCTACGCCCTGCAGGAGATCATGCGGCTGTATGACCTGCGTCCGGATGAGCTATTGATGGCGGATGATCTCAAGCCCGGCTATGACATGGCCCACGCCTGCGGCGTGCCGTTCGCCTGCGCGGGCTGGTCGCACGACGCCCCCGAGATCCGCGCTTTTCTACGCCGCTTCAGCGATTTTTATCTCGAGACCGTGCAGGCACTCGAGCCGCTGCTGTTTGGTGCTTGACAAATATGATATAATAGAAAATAATAGGAAAGCGGGGTGAACAGATGGAGAAGACCGGCGTCAAGATCGTTGCCAAAAATTCAAAGGCGTTTCATGAATATTTCGTCGAGGAGCGCTTCGAGGCGGGCATTGAGCTGTTCGGCACGGAGGTCAAGTCCATCCGGCTTGGCACCCTGAACCTCAAGGACGCCTGGTGCAGCGTGAAGGACGGAGAGCTCTGGGTGCGGCAGATGCATATCAGCCCCTATGAAAAGGGCAACATCTTCAATAAGGACCCTATCCGCCCGCGCCGCCTGCTCATGCACAAGCGTGAGATCCAGCGGCTGGCCTCCAAGGTCCAGCTCGACGGCTACGCCATCGTTCCGCTCTCCGTTTATCTGAAAAACTCCCGCGTCAAGGTCGAGGTCGCGCTGTGCAAGGGCAAAAAGCTCTATGACAAGCGGCAGGACGCCGCCAATAAGGACGCGCGCCGTCAGATCGACCGCGCGATGAAAGAAAGGAATCACTGACCATGGAAAATCCTGTTGTGACCATTGAAATGGAAAACGGCGGCATCATCACCGCCGAGCTCTACCCGGATGTCGCGCCGCAGTCGGTCTATAACTTCATCTCGCTGGCAAACAGCGGCTTTTATGACGGCCTCATCTTCCACCGCGTCATTCCCGGCTTCATGATCCAGGGCGGCTGCCCCGAGGGCACCGGCATGGGCGGTCCCGGCTACTGCATCAAGGGCGAGTTCCTGTTCAACGGCGTGGACAATAAGCTGAAGCATAAGCGCGGCGTGCTGTCCATGGCGCGCGCGCAGTCTCCGAACTCCGCCGGTTCGCAGTTCTTCATCATGCATCAGGACGCGCCGCATCTCGATAAGCAGTATGCTGCGTTCGGCAAGGTGCTCTCCGGCATGGAGGTCGTCGACGCCATCTGCCAGGTCAAGACGGACCGCAATGACCGCCCGGAGACCGAGCAGAAGATGAAGTCCGTCCGCGTCGATACGAAGGGCGAGACCTATCCGGAGCCGAAAAAGCTCAAAGATCCCTACGGCAGATTTTAATTTGTAAGCTTTCGCAGGAGGCAGGCTCTCCCCTGCCTCCCGCGCAGCCCATATTTTCTCGATCCGGGGGCGTACCGGTTTCGACGGGGGTAGTGAGGCTGGAATAGCGGGCCGTGGCGCCTGGCCACGATAAAACGGGCAACTTTTTAAAATTAACTGACAACAATCAGTACGCACTGGCTGCCTAATTAGGCGCCCATCCGCCCCGGAAGGTCCACGAGCCGGGCTCGGGTGTGATTTGAGTGGAGACCGTGCGTGCGGTAAGCTTTGCCCGCACCATGCATCATGAAGCTACCAAATCCGGCAGGGTGTCCGTTCCCGTCCGGATGAGGGAATGTAAATAACGGACTGCGCCCGGAGAAGTTCCAGTCAAGTTGCTTTCGGACGGGAGTTCGACTCTCCCCGCCTCCACCAAACAGGTATTGGACGAACACCTATTTCTTCAGCGGCGGCTTCGCCGTAAAGTGTTCGCTCTGATCCACAACAGAAAAGCGCCGTCTTGGAAGTGATTCCGAGACGGCGCTTTTCCTAATTATAATATTGAATGTACATATTTGTAAACTTGCGTCTGGAACACGAAAATGGTATAATATAGTCGTAATATTGTTACATCTTATTTTGTGATAACAACATGACTAAGCTCCTCATCAAGTAATCTGTGGAATGTTCATTTGCTGTATCGCCATGGCTTTATTCAATGGAGAACTATGAGCTATTGGCTTGCTAAGAAAATTTACCATAATAAGTGGGTTTAATTTAATCCTAAAATAATGAAAGAAGGCTCTCTGTTATGCAAGATTTAAATGCTACTATTTTCTTCAAGGCCAAATTTCATATTTACGCTACGAGCGGTGAGAACGATGACCTTCTGTGGAAACTTATATTAGACATTCGTTCTTGGATCACCAAAAAGCTGAATCGGCCCGGGTGCCATCCTGTTATTGAATCCTCCCTGCATAAGTGGACTTTCTTCAAGAAAGGCGGCAAGTTTTATGATTTGGAGCCACTAAATAGAGTATACGCCGAATCCGTTTTCCATCAGGCCGAGGACGAACCATCTAAAATTTCCTGGGCGTGCAAAATTGTGGAAAAGCCAGAGGTTGAAAGTGGTTATGCGCCTCGTGAATGGATTACTGAAATTGGTTATCAGGCCGACACAAACACTTCTGCGGAAATATCATATGTTGTGACTTTCAGCGATCAGGCAGGATTTATTGGGTTCTGCCAACCCGTACCGCAAGCGTCTATTCCAAATGTAATCAAAGCCCTACTTAGAGATACAAAGATTAAATGCGGTATTGGTCCAAATCAATTGTCCTACGATCCAATAAAACTTAAACCTGGCGATTTCCCCACTTTCGAGAAAGTATTGTTCAATCCTGATAGAGAAGTGCCGGTAATCTATTTGAGTCCACAGAGTTCTGATGAAGAACATAAGTGTTCACGGCTTCTTGTTGACCCGCAAAAATTAGCAGAAAATGTCACTGCAAACGCACTGGTATATTATTCCGATTCCCTCGATTTTACTCGAGAAATGAATTATCTTGGGAATAGCAATTATCTCTGCTCTGGAGGCGCAATACGGGTGTATCGTCCCCATATTGATGTGAGTGATGATAGTGACCCCCGACATCATAGGTTTATTGCTGCACATTTTATTGAAGAACACGGTGAAGAAAAAATCATCGATATTCTTCGTAGAGCATTTGCACAAGATGTCCATTTTTATGAAAGTCTTTTCCGAGTAGATGATTGTCGTTTCTTAATCGAAAACGATCATCGTAAAGCCAAAATCACACAAATTAAGAGCCAGAGTCAAGGCGAAATCCGTGCAGCCGAAGAACTAATTGATGAGGCCGCAGCGGAGCGTGAGGAGTCAGAGCGAAAAGTTCTCAAACTTCTGGATGAAAATAATCAGCTTAAATCTGAAATACATAGTTTCAAAGTTCGGGTTGAAATGCTCAAAGAACAATCTGAGAAATATAGGGAATTGGAAACTGCAACACAAGGGGTTCGTGGAATTGCTGTGTATCCGAATACACCTCAAGCCATTGCGAAGTATTTTGAAACAGTCTATCCTGATCGAATTGTGTTTACCGAGCGGGCATATCGCTCTATGGACGAATGCACCACAAAAAGCGATGTTCTATGGGAGGCGTTTTATCACATTGCAGTAGATTTATACAACCTGCTAAAGAGAAATCCAGCTACAGCGTTTACTGACTTTAAGGATTATACTGGGTGGGATTGTTCTCGTGGTGAAGGGGCTCAAACTCATGCCGACTCCAAGTTTATGCGTCAGCGTATTGACAAGTACAATGGGCAAGAAATAGACATTGAGCCTCATGTAAAAAATGGTTCGCAAGAAAGCGATCCCAAGTTTGTTCGCATACACTTTGCATATGATCCAAATGTTGCCGACAAAATCATCGTGGGACACTGCGGAAAACATCTTGACAATTACAGTACAAGAAAAGCTCGAAAATAATTATTGAGGTCTCATTCTTGGTTTTTTCTCTAATTTAGCGTTGTATTCTAAAACACTGATGTTATAGAGTGTGTGCTCTGATCCACAACAGAAAAGCGCCGTCTTGGGAGTGATCCCGAGGCGGCGCTTTTTGCTATTCGCACATTCGATTTCCGCTAATTCTCCTGCTACAATGGTTGCAGTAATCGAAGGAGGAGCGGCGTATGAAGCAGAAATACTATGTGGAACTGAACCGGCAAGAATGGCGGCTTATCATTGAGGCGCTGAATCGGCTCCGTAACAAGCTGATTGCGGCGGGGCGATACACGGATGCCGTAGATGAGATGCTGATCAAAGTTGCTAAGGCAAAGCCTCGGAAGTTTGGGCTGTGGGGATGGAGGATCTGATGATGGACAAATACATTACTGATGAACGCACTGGGCTGAAATATGAATTGGTTGGTGACTATTATCTGATTGCTGGGGATGATGAGCCGGAGGAAGAGTGGTCAATCGGGGTATGGGGGCAGCGGCATCTCCGCTATCTCAAGAAGCATCACCGTGTGCGCTATGCCAACCTGCTGACAAGTGGCGAATTGAACGCCTATCTTGCGGAGATTGACCGACAGGCAGAGGAGCTTTTTCTTCGGCTGGTAAAGCAAATGGCAGATGCAGAGGGCATTACGGAAACGCTGAAAGCCAGCGACCAAATGGAATGGGTCGGGCGGATGAATTCCTGCCGAGACCGTGCATCCGAAACTGTCTATCATCAAGTAATCTATACATAAGGCAAGGCCCTTCGTATCAAGTCAAGAAAATGATACGAAGGGCCTCTTTTTGCCTATTGTGCTTTCAAGAATCCGGATTCAAAGGCATCGGGGAAAATAAAGCGCTTCTCACCCTGTTCAAAGCGGACGGTCACATATCCCCTGTTCAGCTCGATCACCTTGCCGATGCCGAACTTAGCGTGAACCACAGCGCTTCCAATGGCAACGCCGGAAACATCGACCTTCGGTTTTTCGGGCTGCTGGGGCTTTGCGGGAGCGATCGGAGATTTCACGCCGAAGGCAGCAGTGACAAAATCCGGCTTAGCCGGTGGTGTCCGAGTTGGAACGGGGGCTTTGGGCGGCTCCGGCTCCTCGTCCGTTTCCGGAACATCGGCTTCGTCGATTTCCGGCGCATTCATTGTAGACTGCTGGTTATAGAACAGCAGCTCGTACTCCTTGCGCTTCACGACGGTATCCCAGCCGCCGACATCTTCGTTTTCGTGCTTGTCCAGACCGGTGTAGGACAGGCTGGAATCCTCATAGCGCTTGAATTTAAAGATGGCATCATTCATCAGGCTGGCGTTAAATACATTCAGCTCCACCAACAGATTAAAATCCTTCACATCCAGACCCGTCACTTTCTTGAAAAGTCCCGGCTCCAGCTGCGTGATCACATCCTTCAGAGAGCGCTCCCGGTAATCCGTCAGATACATAAAGATCGGCACACGGGTGGCAAACTTGATGAGCTTCTCCTGAATCTGCTTCCGCATGGATTTGTATTCTTTTTCTTCCTCGGAGATTTCCTTTTTCTCCTCCTTGGTGAGCTCCTTGCCCTTTTCCTTCTTTGCCTTTTTCACGCTCTCCGATTTGTTGATGATGGTCTCGATATCCGAGTTGAGGCTGCGGAAGCCCTCGATTTTCATCAGAGCCTCCATGGCCTCTTTGTTTGCCATCAGCCGCCGGAGTGTGTCATTGTCCACATTGACCAGCAATGCAGATTCCCAGCGCTTGGCCAGCAGTGTGGCCGAGGTGCCGGCCATGGCGATATCCAGAATATCCTGAGCGTCAATCTGCTTCATGCTGCTGCCGTCATAGGCCAGTACGGGCAGGAAGTTGATGAATTCCGCTACCTTCTTTTCCGGGTTGCTTTCGTTCACATTTAGGCGGCAGGAATAATCCGAGATCTGCTTGAGGGCGCGGTCCAGCGCAAAGTCAAAGACATAGCACTCATATTTCATAATTTGATCGGTGCCGGAACCGGTACGCACCGTCCACGGAGACTGTACCCGGAACGCTGCTTGGAAATAGGTCTCCGGGCTTTTCAGATTCCGCAGCATAAAGATGCCCGTCCACGGCTTGACCGTGACGCCGGTGGTCAGCTTGCCGCAGGACAGCGTGATGGTCTTGGTGGTCAGCGGGTCACCCATGGATTTTTGCACCGGCTCCAGCGCATCCACGCCAATGCCCGCCTTGGTCCCGGCGCAGACATTGATGCGGTAATCGTGGTAAAAGCTGTTCTGCTTCTGCTGAAGCAGGTTATACATTGCATAGCAGCTGGCCACATTGGGCAGAAACCAGAAGGTGTGGGACAGCACATTCAGCAACCGGGTATCGGAAAACGGCATAGGCGGGCGCTTGTCCTGCCCCAACTTCATATCGTCCACGCTGGCGGGAAGATAGGAGCCGCGAATCAGATCCAGCCACTTCTGCACCTCGTTCTCATAGACAAACCGGGCAGTCTCCGGCTTGCTTTTCTCGCCGTATTTGGCGGAGAAAAATACATTCAAATCAAATTCGTCGAACTGCCCCTGCATGGCGATCTGCCGGATGCTGTCCGGGATGCGGTAGGTCATCATCACCATCCGGGGCAGCGCTGCATAGGGGTTGTCCGCAGCCCCGTCCCAGTTTTCCTTGGCCCGCTGCTCGTCGGAATAGGTCCAGTTGTAGATTTGATCCTCGATAAATTCGCCGCTGTTGATGGCGCGGAACGGCGTGCCGGACAGAAACAAATAGTAGGATGTGGTGATGGGCAGGAAGGTCTCGTTGTAGGCGTTGTCGGCCTCGTCCTTCTTGTACTTCTCCATATCGAAGTCGTAATCCTCATCCTCGTTGTCCATTTCAAAGAGCTTTTTGGCATTGTCCCGCCACGCGCCGAAATGGTATTCGTCAAAGATCACGATGTCCCAGTTGGTGGTATGTACCCATTCGTTCTTTGCCTTGATGCCGCCGCTCTCGTTGGTGCCGAGATAGTCCTGAAAAGAGCCGAAACAGACGATGGGACGGGACAGGTCGGCGTCCTCGTAGCGCATTCCATCCCGGCAGATGAATTGCCAGCCCTCAAAGTCCTTGTGGGTCATGAGATCCTCTTCCCACGCCGCCTCGACAGCGGGCTTGAAGGTCAGCACAAGCACCTTTTTCAGCCCCATTCGTTTGGCCAATTCATAGGCAGCAAAGGTTTTGCCGAAGCGCATTTTGGCGTTCCAAAGGAATTTCGGTGCACGGTCCGGCGTATCCAGCTTGGCGGAACGAAAATAGGCGATGGTCTTGTTGACGGCCTCCTCCTGCTCTGGGCGCATGGAAAAGGTGCGGGTGCGGTTCTCCTCGTTGAGTGTGTCGGTTTTCACCGCCAGCACCGCCGCTTCCAGCTCATCTACCGTGCAGCGGAACCATTCGCCGCCCACGCCGGTGATTTTCCTGCGGCGGAGCATACGATGTACATCGTGATCGGTAAAGCAGGAGCCGTCCTCCCGCATGGCGGAGCTGCGGTACAGGATCTCATAGGGGAGCTTGCCGTCCGGGCGCTTGGTGGGGTACTGCTGTGCCACACGCCTGTCCACATCTTTTTCGGTGTAGCCCACTTTCAGCAGGCCGTCATAATCCGGATTTAAGTCCCGATAGGCATAGATCATCGGATGGACTTCTGGGCGCTGGGGGAAGAAATCCATTTGCGGCATTATTCCTCACCTCCGGTCAAGTCCATCGGTCGGATCATCGATTCAATAAAGGCGATTTCTTCATCGGTAAGACCATACTTGGCGTAAAGTTCGGCATCAGTCCAAGGTTTGGAGAAGTCTTGTTGGGGAACTAATTGATAAACACCCTTTGCAGCGTTTTGTGAGTTCTTTTTCTGCAAGACAAGGAATCTGAAAAATCTTGTGGCTATGTACGACATCGCATTTTCGCATTCTTGTTTGTCTTTGAATGGCCCAATAACCAAATAGCTTTCGCTGCAAACTGTATCAGGAGCCCCGTAAAATGGTTTTGGAAGGATAGGGTGCGGAAATGAATCGCTGCCGCTTCCCGCCTTTGCAATGTACACTTTGTGCCAACCAATCATTTCGGTACCACGGGAAATTACATTTCTTGCAACATATGCTGCACTTCCACGCACTTCCCGGTCGTTTCCGCTTACATATACCAATAGATCAGAAGGCGAATTCTTGACTTTGTTTCCCTTGAATGTATTTGGAAGGCCAAACGGAAGTCTGGTGCTAACCAGCGTTTCCATCGACGGTTCATTCTTTGCCATTACCTTGTGAATAACACTGACGGCTTCGTTATAGCGGATGAAGGTGTCACAACCGGCCTCAAGCAATGGCCTGATAATCGGCCCTTGTACCGCATCACCCTTATGTGAATAAACGGAGCAGTCGCCGTGTTCGTCTCGATTCCACAGGAAATAGCAAACACCGCCCTTGATTTGAACTCCAGAAAAGCAATCAGAAGCTTCGGGATAATCGTGTATTACTCGTATTCTATCATCGTTCAACATTCGGTCTCGAAATTCGTCTAATCCTTTGCCACCGGCAAACCATCTGGACGGAATTATCATAGACAAATAGCGGGGGTTCATTTTTTGCGCTTGCTGTACGAATAATTGGTAAATCGGTTTTGCACTTGCTCCGTTACCGCCCCCGTCACTCAACTGATACGGCGGGTTACTGATGATCACATCGAACTTCATCTTAAAAATATCCTCCGGCTTGGTGGTATGGATCAGTTCATAGGCATGGGTTTCCAGCATTTCGTCCCGGTCGTATTGGCTCTGGGCTGCGCCGCAAAAGACGCATTTTCCGTTTTTCCAGCGGTGGGGAATCCGCTTGTAGCGAATGTTGCCCTCCGCATCGTCAAAGCGGGACACCGAATACACGCTGTTGGGGCACTTGCTGCAATACACACCACGGCGGGAGAGCAGGCTGGTCAGCTCGGTGATGGCGATACCGTAAAGCTGGTGATGAAAGATGTGGTCAATACGCTGCTGCAGGTCGGGAAGGATCGGCTCCAATCCGGTCAGCAACCGCTTGGCGATCTCCCGCAGAAAGACACCGCTTTTACAGGCCGGGTCTAAAAACTTGGTATTGGGGTCCGAAAACAACTCCTGCGGGAGCATATCCAGCATCGAATTGGCTACCTCCGGCGGCGTGAACACCTCATCGTTGGACAGATTGGCAAGGCAGGACAACACATCCGGATTATAGATGCCGGAGTAGAAATCATTGCTCATTTTCCCATCCCCTCCTGTAGTGCGTCACATATTTTTTGAGGAACTCGCCCTCGTCGCTGGGCTTCTCGGCGGGTTCGTCCGCGTCGAACAGGGTCATCTGCTCCTCCCGCTTTTTGCGCTTTTTCCTGCCGAACAGGTCACGGGCCTCGTCATCCCCCTGCATCAGCCTGGCAAAGGTGTAGTCGCTGCGCTGGAGCTGATAGCCGGTCACAAAGGCCCATTCGGAAAACACGATGGGATCCCCGGTATCCTGCTGATTTTCATCCACGCACATCAGGCTCAGGGCGTTGCCGCAGACGATGTTGCGGGACAGAATAAACTGCACCGAGCGGCGGCAGTCCTCGCTGACTTCCTTTTTGCAGACGGCTTTGTACTCCTTGTCCCACATCCGATAAAGTCGCTCCCGGCAGGCCTCGCAGTTGTCCTGCAGAATATCCACACCGTACAGGCTGCTGACGGCCAGAACGGAGTATTTTTCGTAGTCCATCGGGAACTTCTTGTATTTCTTTTTCACAACGGCCAGCTTCCGGGACAGGATCTCGGCAAGAAAATTTCCATCGCCGCAGGCAGGCTCCAGAAAGCGGCTGTCGATGCGCTCTGTCTCGGTTTTCACGAGGTCGCACATCGCCTTGACCTCCCGCTCGGCGGTAAACACCTCGCCGTGGTCCGCCACCCGCTGTTTGGATTTCACTTGCTTTGTCACGCTTTTGATCCCCCCGGAAACATAATCCCGATTATGTTGTAAACAGGGCAACAAAAAAGACCTGCCACAGATCGGACAGGCCCAAAAGGGTATGAAAAAGCAAGCCTTCTCTTATCGCTTCAAAAAGCGAGCCGGAAAGGCTTTCTTGTTGTACTCGATTTTAGACAATTTTAGGGTTTTCACGCTTTTCGTCGATGCTTTCTTTACTTTTTCGCAGGTTGATGCTATAATACAATATGTATAGGTATGCTTCTATCAAAATGGAACTACAACATAATCGGGATTCTGTTGCTTATAAAATTAGGTGCATATTCTCCATGCGACGGCGGTGCTCTGTGCCGGTGGAAATGATATAGATGCGGGTCGTATCGATGCTTGAGTGACCGAGAATGTCGGCAAGCTTGGCAATGTCCTTTTCGATACCGTAAAACACCCGAGCGAACAGGTGGCGCAGGTTATGGGGAAATACCTTCTCCGGGTTGACATCTGCCTCCGCGCATAGCGCCTTCATTTCTCTCCATAGGTTCGTCCGATTGACCGGCTTGCCCGTGCGGGTTACGAAAATTATTCCGCTTTCGATTCCTTGCTCCGCTGCATAGCGGAGCAATTTTTGCCTCAGCGCCTTCACAAGAAACACCGTCCGGGTTTTCGCCTTGCAGCTTACCACCGCCTCGCCGCACAGTGCTGCCTCAACAGTGATAAATTGCAGCTCACTGACTCGGATGCCGGTACCACAGATGGTCTGTAAAATCAGACAGAGCCGTTCATTGTGCTTTCGCATCGCTGCCCGGCAGAGCCGTGTGTATTCCGCTTTCGTCAGTTCCTTTTCTTCGGGGCAGTAAACCTGCTGCTGCAATTTCAGCGTTTTTACCTTCAGGTCGTGCCAGCCGAGAAAGGTGAATAGACAGTTGATGCTGGCCAGCATGGAGTTTACGCTCCGCGCGGCGTAAATTTCTTGCAGGTGCTTTTTGTATGCGATCACGGTTTCCTTTGTAATTTCTCCATCCGGTGCGTATGCCGCAAAGGCGCGGACATCCCGAACATATTTTTCGACTGTTGCGGCACTCCGTTCCTCTAAGATAAGATGTTCCGTAAATTCGGCGATCTCCGCCGCCGTGAGTAATCGTCCCTTCATTGTGGATTTACCTCCGAGTATTTTCTCATTATTCTACCCGAAAAGTATGAAAACAAAATTGTCACCGTTTATTGTAAGAAGATCGGTGACAGGAATCGAATCTATGGATTTTCGTTCAGCCCCGGTGAGTTTCAGATTTTCTCTGTACTCACCGGGCTTTTTTCGTTTTCTGCGCTTGTAGGGATTTTTATTGGACAGCAACTATGCTAAAATTATTTTTGAAAAGCAGGAACAATCGACGCTTGCTTATGCCGTTAAAAAATAGAGGGCGCTGGCCCTCTGGAAAGGAGACGATAAAAATGCCAATTATGCTGACCAGAAAGGACGGCCCGCCTACGCCGTTCCGCAACGCAGAGTACATCCCGTTCTACTACTTCATCCCGAAAAGCATCCTGTCCCGCTGTGGGGCTGAACTGAACGCCATTCCACGGAATCCGCAGGTGCTGCTCCGTAACCGGGCCGCCTGTGAGTTCGTGGAGAGCGACCTGTTCCGGCTGCTCATCATAGACGCCACCGCCTTTATGGTTTGGCCGTATATGGGCTTCGGCGAGTATATGGAAATTTATTCCGGCTACGACCCGGCGTGGCGGTTTGCCCACTGCCCGGACTACTGGATCCAAGAGCTGACGGACGAAGGCATCTTGGCGTCCGCCGGCGAATTATTCAAAGGCTGCCACTCGGAATTGGGCTATGTACCGGAATGGCAGATCGACATCTATCTACGCTACATCGTGCCCAATGTGATGAAAAAGCACCGGATGGACGAGATCATCCAAGTGGCACGGGAGTACCCCTGCTTTGAGGACTTTGACTTCCGAAAGAGCAACCAGAAAACGGACTTCATCCGCAAATGGTATCACACCCGCACCAAGCACCCGATAATCTCTCTGGAGGAATTTCAAGAGGCCTATGCCGACACCCACGGCGGACAGGAATACGAGGAGCCTGACCCATCGCAGAATGTGGAGGAAACAGTGGTAGCACAGGCGCTGGTGGATCAGTTCAAAGCTACGCTCAGCGAAAAGGATATGCAGATCCTTGAACTGCGTATGAGCGGCGACACGCTGGAGGAGATTGCCGAAAAGCTGGGCTACAAAAATCACAGCGGCGTGCTCAAGCGTATCCGAAAGATCGGACAGGCCTATGAAGCCTATGCCGGCGTGGACTATGGCTTTGAGGGCGGCAAAATCACCGGGTAACACCTACTAAAAATCGGTAGGTGTTATTTTTATGCCCGGATTTGAGAGTGCGCCGCTGCCGTGCGTCTCACGGTATAACAAGCAGGGACTTTGTGTGCCACAAAAGTCCCAATCACAGCCGAAATCGGCTGACTCTTTGGGGGCGCAGCCCCCAATCCCCCGAAAGGAGAGATATGCATGGGGAAAGATGTTCGTATTGCCGTCCGGGTGACGGCAAAGGTAAAAGAGAAAATCCAGTCCAAGGCCCGAAAATGCGGACTGAGTACGACCGAATATGTGAAGCAAAGAGCGTTGGGGTACGAGCCGAGAACGGTTCCGCCTGACGCTCTTTTTGTTTGTCTTGAAAAGCTGGGCGAGCTTGCGGATAAAGCCAGTTCACCGGAACTGGACAAAGAAATCTGCACGGTGCTGAAACAGACCACAGCAGAGTTTCTTTTTCCCGGAAAGGGGTGATGCGGTATGGCGGTGACAGGCTTTTGGCCTGTGTTCAAAAACCTGAAAGCCACACTGGACTACGCCGACAATCCCGATAAGACCACCGCCCCGGAATATCTCGATGAGGATTTGTACGCCGCCCTGCGCTATGCAGAGAACGATGATAAAACCGACCGCAAGATGTTTGTCGGCGGTATCAACTGCTCGGCGCAGAACGCTTATGCTGAGATGATCGCCGTCCAGCGGCGGTTTGGGTTGCGTGGAAAGGTCGTCGGCTACCACGGCATTCAGAGCTTTCGCAAGGACGAGGTCACGCCGGAGCAAGCATTCGCCATCGGCAAGGAAACCGCAAGAAGGATGTGGGGCGACCGGTATCAAGTGCTGGTCACCGTCCACCTGAACACCGACAATGTGCATTGCCATTTTGTTGTGAATCCCGTGTCCTTCAAGGATGGTACAAAATTCAAAAACAAAATCGGCGACCACAAAGAGCTGCGGAAAATCTCCGATGAGATCTGCCGGGAGCACGGGCTGTCGGTATTGGAAAACAGCGAATTTTACAGCAAGGGCAAGAAGAAAGAATATTGGGTTCACAAGGCCGGCAAGAAAACGCATCGGGACTATCTGCGGGAGGATGTGGAATACTGCCTGTCCTTTGCGACCAGCCCAAGAGAATTTGAAAGTCAGCTTTATGCGCTTGGATACACCCTTGACCCTGTGCGATTTTCGGTCAAAGCGAAGTATTGGGAGCGTGCCGTGCGGTTGAGCAGCATCGGCTTTTCCAAAGATCGTGTCAACGCACAGCTGCGGCAGAACGCCGAAAACCGCTATCGACTGTTCACCTTGGAATACCGACCGCCGTATAAACCGAAGAAATTTCCGTTGGAGGACGAGCTGCGAAAGCTGGGGTTCTCCATTGAGCGCAGCTATGACACCGCCGCTGTTTTGGTAGATACGGTGTTTTATCTTGTCATAACTGTAATTCAAATCGTAGCCGAGCTTGCCGATGTAATGCTGCTGTCGCCGGATCTGCGGGCGGCGGAAAAGGACTTGAAGGAGCTGGTTGCCGACTATCACTTCTTGCAGGAGCACGGTATCCATACGACAGCCGACCTGCAAGCAAATATTGAGCAGTCCAAGTCAGAGCTTTCCGCTTTGGAGCATGAGCGCAGCGGCATCAGCAACCGCATACGCCGCCCCCAGTCGCCGGAGGAACAGGCGCAAAACAAGGAGCGCCGCAAAGCGGTATCCAAGCAGATGAAACCCATAAGAGAGCGTCTGCGCCGTGCAGAGCGGATTTTAGAGAAATCCCCGCACCTGTATGAATTGCTAAAACAAGAGCACGAGCTGGAGAAAAAAGCCCGTGCAAGATACAAGGAAAGAGGTAGATAAAATGAAAAATACGATGAAAAAGCCGGTGGCAATTCCGGTAGAAAAATTGCGTCCCTTTGCCGGACACCCGTTTAAGGTCAAGGACGATGACGAGATGAACACGCTAATCGAAAGCATACAGACGCAAGGTGTTCTCTCGCCGCTGATCGTCCGGCCCGTAGAAAATACAGACGAATATGAGGTCATAAGCGGTCACCGCCGATTGCACGCCGCACAAAAGGCAGGGATTTTAGAAGTCCCTGCCTTGATTTATGCCCTCGACCGGGATGCTGCCGCCATTGCCGTGGTGGATAGTAATCTGCACCGGGAGCATATTCTGCCCTCTGAAAAGGCGTTTGCGTACAAACTCAAGTATGAGGCATTGAAACATCAAGGAACTTCGTGCCAAGTTGGCACGAAGTCACGCACCGATGAGCAAATCGCAGAAAAAGCCAATGAAAGTGCAAGGCAAATTCAAAGGTATATCCGCCTGACTTACCTGATTCCTGAATTCCTTGAGAAGATGGATCGAAACGAGATCGCCCTGTCCGTCGGTGTGGAGCTGTCATTTCTTGACGAATCCAGCCAGCGGGAGGTACTGGAGCAGTGCGCCATCAATGACTGCACCCCGTCCTATTCGCAGGCGTGGCGGATGCACAAGGCTGACCGGGAAGGGACGCTGACCACGGCGGTCATTCAAGCCATTATGTCAGAGGAAAAAGCAAACCAGAAGGCCTGCCTGAAAATCCCAATGGAGCGCATCCGAAAGTACTTCCCGCAAAGCTACACCGCCGCTCAGATCGAGGACGCCGTGGTGAAGCTCTGCGAGCGGGACTACCGCCGACGAACCGACCGGGAGCGATAAGGAGGTGTGGCCTATGGGAGAATATCGCAAGATCGACTACACGCAGGTCGCACTACCGGAGGAACTGCTTACCTCCTTTGCCAAGGCCATGCTCCCGGAGCTGCGTAAGTTTTACGCCAGCGACGAGGGCAGGGCCTATTTTGCAAAGTGGCTTCTGAAGCACCCGGAATATGCGGCACATTCGACACCGGAGAGCGGATGACTATAATAAAAATCGGAGAGGAGGATTCTGTATGAATGTAGTCATTTACGCCCGCTTTTCCAGCCACAGCCAGACGGAGCAGTCCATTGAGGGACAGCTCAAGGTTTGCTATGAATATGCGGAGGCGAATCATTATACCGTTGTCGGAGAATATATTGACCGGGCCATCAGCGGCACCACGGACAACCGTGCCGAATTTCAGCGGATGATCTCCGACAGCGACAAGCACACCTTTGAGAGCGTTTTGGTATATCAGCTGGACCGCTTTGCCCGCAACCGCTATGACAGTGCCATCAACAAGGCGAAGCTGAAAAAGAACGGTGTCCGGGTACTGTCTGCCAAGGAGAATATTGCGGACGACGCTTCCGGTATCTTGGTGGAGGGCGTTCTGGAAAGTATGGCGGAATACTACTCCGTGGAGCTTTCTCAGAAGATCCATCGGGGTATGGCCATCAATGCCGAAAAGTGCCTGTCTAACGGCAGCAACCCCGGCCTGGGCTTCAAGGTCGATGCCGAGCGGCGGTTCTATGTGGATGAGGAGGAAGCCGCCATTGTCCGTGAGATTTATGAGCGCTACGCCAGCGGCGAGACGAAAGCGGAGATCATCCGGGATCTGAAACGGCGCAGGGTCAAGACCTCCCTCGGCAAGGAATTTAGTCCCAACAGTCTCAGTCACCTGCTCAGCAACAAGCGTTATATCGGCGTCTATCTTTACAAAGGAAAGGAAACACCCGGCGGGATGCCTCGCATTCTGGATGATGACTTATTTTACCGGGTGCAATCGATGATGAACAAAAACAAAAATGCGCCGGCTCGAACTCACGGCAAGGGCGAATATCTGCTGACCACAAAGCTATTCTGCGGACACTGCAAGGAAATGATGGTGGGCTACGGCGGCACCAGCAAGACCGGCAGGCAATATCACTACTATATGTGCAAAAACGCCCGCAGGAAAAAGTGCGGCAAGAAGATCGTCAGCAAGTCTTATATCGAGGACCGTGTGGTCAACGAGTGTTTGAAAATGCTGACCGAGGAGAAAATCCGCTTCATTGCCAAGAAGGTGGCTGAGGAGTGCGCCAAAAGCCCGGATAACCTGACCGCCAAGGCACTGAAAAAGGCAATCCGAGAGGCGGATACGGCCATTGAGAATCTCTGGAAAGCCATTGAGCAGGGGCAGGCCGTGGAGATGCTGACGGATCGACTCAACAAGCGCATGGCGGAAAAGGCGGAGCTGGAGGCGCAGCTCGCCATCGAGGAAAACAAGAAGATCACGCTGACGGAGGCACAGATTTTGGCCTTTCTGGACTATGTCTGCGAGATGCCCACCGACGATGTGAATAAGCGCCGAGCCATCATCAACATCTTTGTTCATTCCATCTATCTGTATGACGACCACTTTACCCTCATCATCAACGCCAGCAAGAAGCCGTTGAGCATTGACAATATCCCGCTGGATGATATAGAAACGGCATTTGAAGGCGAAACCGGAGCTTCGGAGGGGTGTTCATCCTTGAGCATCCCTGCTCCACCATAAGTCCACCGTAATTTTGATAGAATTACGGTGGACTTTTTCTATGCCCGAAAACCGCTTGAAATAAGGCTTTTCGGCTGTTTCAGCGCATAAGTGAACCCCGCTGCAGAGCAATTCTGCAACGGGGTTTTGTGCGTTTTGGAGGGTTTGCGGGCTTCCATGCCGTTGTAATCGTTAAACAGCTGGGGTAATCGTTGAATAACTGGAGTATTCGTTAAACTACCGAGGTAATCGTTAAACAGCCGAGTTCTGATAATACTCCTTATGAGAAAATCGGCGATGAAGTGCGGTCGCTGGCGGATGAAGTACCGTTTGACATCCCCGATTCGTGGGAATGGGTACGAATGAAGTATATATGCCAGCTTATTGACGGCGAAAAAATACAGAATGCATCATACCACAATCTTGACGCTCGTTATATGCGAGGAAAGGCTGAGCCACAAACACTTAATAGTGGGAAATATGTTTCTCAAGGCACATATGAGTATTTCAAAAACTGCCTCAAGCGGGATGACGAGCTGTTCTGGTACTTTGTAATACGCTTTCTGGCCGCTACCGGCGCACGGGTCAGTGAGCTCATACAGATCAAGGTGGAACACATCAAGCTGGGGCATTTGGACTTATATTCGAAGGGCGGCAAACTCCGACGAATATACATACCCAAGGCTCTGCAGAATGAAGCCCTTTCTTGGCTGAACGATAAGCACCAAGAAAGCGGCTTCATTTTTTTGAACAAATACGGCGACAGAATCACCACCAGAGGCATCTCAGGGCAGCTAAAAAAGCTGGCAGTCCGGTATGGCATAGACCCGGTGGTCATTTACCCGCATTCCTTCCGTCACCGCTTTGCAAAGAGTTTCTTGGAGCGCTGCAACGACATCGCATTCCTCGCTGACCTTATGGGACACGAAAGTATCGAAACCACCCGCATTTATCTCCGCAAAACATCGACCGAGCAACGAGCTATTGTAGATGAGGTCATAGACTGGTAAAAGGAAACCAGGCATACGCACTGCTTTGGCGTATGCCTGGTTGTTTTACAATTTCTGTACTATGCTGAGTGCCGTATCGATGGCGCTGACAATGCGTTCCTGCTCGTTGAGGGGTGGGATAGGCATTAGCACATTCCTGATAGCATCGATAGAAATGCTTTCCTGGGCAGTTGCTTTTTTGTATTTTGTCAACTGCTCATATCCAGTTGTGCTGCGCAGATAAAATAAAATGTACTCAATCAAAACCCCATTGCCTGAATAAGGCTCTATTTTCCCGACATTTGAGCCGAGATGTGCTTTGTAAGTGCCCGGAAAAACTGCAACATTGCCGATGCTTCCAACATAAGGAGTAAGCAAGCAGCGTTTTGAAAGCTGGCTACGCCATAATTCATCTGATACGGTTTCCGGTATAAACCACTCAAAGTGCTCTATGAGTTTTCCGTTTTGGATGTTTTTCCCCTTAAAAAGCGGGATGCCGTGGTTCGTCAGCGCAGGGGCTATATATTTTGTGTACTCAAATCCTGCGAGTTTCGTTACAAACGAAATGTTTCCCAAGTATGTCCAAGCCCACGATTCTGGGATCTCAAAGGGCAGTTCATCATCGATACAGCGCTCCACACCGTCCAACTTCTCATAATGAGAATTATCCCGTCTGAAAATGACGGATTCGTGTTTGTCCTTTTTGATTTTGCCTTCCTTGATGAGCCGCTGTTTCTCTGCCCTTATACGCTCCAGCAGAGCCTCTGCAGGCTCGTCAGACGGGTCTTGGGGTACCAGCTTGCCTTGGACTGCCTCTTGCAGTATCGACTTCTTGAGAGTCTCTGGGAAACTGCCATTGAGATTTTGGAGCGCTGTGTCCACAACAGCGTAATCTGCCACCTTGGGGAGCACTCGTTTCAGCATCGCAATAATCCGTCCCATTTCCTCGCGTGGCGGAATCGGGACTGGCAGATGCACTGGAATCGGCATACGCACCCAGATCGAAAGGTGGCTGGGCAGCCCGCCGTGAGCGTGAAGCTGCCGCCGCTATCGCAGAGGACATCATAGACAACGAGGAGGTCGATAACTAAGTGAAAGATGCCGGACTGCCCACGCTTTTGGTGTCAGTCCGGCATCGTTTTTGCTTATTCATCCGCACTTTCGCCGCTATGCTCGTTTTCGGAGAGGCTTGGGTCTGCGAGTTTCCGAAACATTTCTTCCATGTTGATGGGATGTAAAGAGGCTGTGACCTCATCCCAATCGATAAGCTCATAGTTGTAAAAATCGAATTTTTCCTTATTTTCTTTATAGTACCCCTTGGCGCACAAACACAGCACCATGCACAGCCTCCGCACATTTACTCGGTAACTGCGGACTTCCGTGCCGTCAGAGCTTGTCATTACACTGCTTCCTTCTCCGCCGTAAATGCGAAACGGTTGCTCTGACTGAATTACCAACGAAAAGCGGTCGATTGGGATGGGATGCTTCCCGTTCTTTTGCAGGTTCGGATTTCCTTCATGGAGCAATGAGCAGCGGAGGCTATATACCACCTCACCGCTTAAGTACGGCATTTCCGGTTCGTCCTCAGTACACTTTGGAGGTTTCTCCGTCACCCCCACAATTTTATCGTACCACTGTATATAGCGCTCTCTGGTACTACGCAAAGATGGATATTCCGCCTTTCCGCAGATGTCCGGCAGTGTGAGCGCCAGGTTCAGCGCTGCAAAATAGAGGTCGTGGTTCAGCGCTTTTTCTATCTCATCTATGATTCGCAGTATCATCGCCTACTGCCTCCGCTCTACAAACCATCGACAGATGTTGTTTCCGGTAAGGTTCGCACTGCGTTCAAAAACCAGATGGCTCTGGTGACCGCCGATTCATATCGTATAGCGGTCGCCCTGGCCTCCAGCTTTCAGTGCGGGAGTTTGACGGATATTGGACACACGGTCTATCTCATATTTCTCTCCTTCCTCCCAAGTGATGATCCATGAGAACATCGTGCCGTCAGCGGCAAAATCAGCTTTGACGGCTACATATACTTTCAGCGGCTTATTCACCGTAGCAGTCTGCATCATCCGGCACCTCCATGTTGGCAAGGAACTTGCTCTGCGCCGAGATTGGCGGCTCTATCAGCTTATAGCCCTTCCACTTTAGTACACGGAATTTAAAATCAAGCAGTTCCGCTGGGACGCGGAGCATTGCAGCAGCAGAGAAAAAAGTGGTATCACGGTTGAGTGTTTCAAGGACATCCTGGTCTCTGAGTAAATACTCGGCAGCAAACAGATTGGCGTCCTTCTCCAACAGCGAGCTCTCATCGAATAGGCCGATATCGTGAAATGCGTGAATACCCGAATGACGATGTAGCGCCGCATGACCCAGCTCATGGGCTACAATGATTCGCTGAACCGCTTCCGGCAGGTCACAGTTGACCGTGATCGTTTGTATCCGCTTGCTCTCTAAGTAAAACCCTTTTATGGCATCTGGGGCGTTTCCGAGAGCCTGACTGAGCAGAAGGATGTTCATATCCTCGCAAAGCCGGAACGGATTGCTTTCGTGGTATTTCTTTTGTAGGGCTTCGACTGCGCCGCACACTTCTGCGTATGACACAGGCTCACCTCCTCCTTATGTAAAATGGGTATACTGCCCCCATGCTGTAATTATACAATGGTAACTGTCCCATAAAACGGACATCACTTATTTTTGCGACCGAATTTTATCTTTGCTTCATCCTTACAGGCGACATACGCCCGCATGACCGCCTCAAAGAACTGGTCTTTCTGTTCCTGGGACAGTTTACCACCTGCGAACAACGCAGCATTGTCTCGGAGGAGCTGGTCAACATCACGGGCTCCAGAAGATCCGTACCGTTCACGGGCTTCTTCAAGATAGCCGTCTTTCTCAATGTCGGCCATTGGGTCGAGGCAGGAATCGTCGGAAAGATACTTTGAGGATACGTTCAGCGCTTTTGCGAGCTTCAACATCGTGGAAGCCCTGGCAATTGCGCCGCCGGACTCATAGGAAGCAATTGTCCGCTTGGAAACGCCAGTGCTATCAGCAAGCTGTTGTTGGGTCAGACCCGCTTGCTCTCTGGCTACCTTGATCTTGTCCGAGAAAGTCATAGGATACCTTCTTTCGATAAATTTCATCTCGCAACTTCATCAACTTCATCTGAGCTATTGACAAAACTTCATTGTCAGACTATTATGTAGGTGAAGTTTGATGAAGTTACGCATATAATATACTTCACTTTCTTCACCTTGTCAATAGGTTTTGATGAAGTTTTGTTGAAGGAGATGGAATTATGCAGAATCACGCCATTCTACACAGTGATCTGAATTGCTTTTACGCTTCCGTTGAGACAATGCTCGACCCAAGTCTTAGAGGAAAGGCGGTGGCAGTCTGCGGCTGCACGGAGGACAGACACGGCATTGTGCTTGCCAAGTCTGAACTGGCGAAGAAAGCTGGTGTAAAAACTGGGATGGTCAACTGGGAGGCGAAACAGTGCTGTCGTGACCTCATCATCGTGCCACCGCAATACGACCAATACCTCAAATACTCAAAGCTGACCCAGGCTATTTACCAGAGGTACACCGATATGGTGGAACCTTTTGGCATGGACGAATGCTGGCTCGATGTGACCGGCAGCCGGTGTGTCTGCGGCGATGCCAGAACGATTGCGGAAAATATTCGGTGCTCTGTAAAGGAGGAGCTCGGTCTGACCGTCAGCATCGGCGTATCCTTTAATAAGGTGTTCGCCAAATTGGGGTCCGATCTAAAAAAGCCGGATGCCATCACAGAGATCTCACCGGAGTCATACAAAGAGAAGGTCTGGCCGCTCCCATGCAGTGATATGATCTATTGCGGTCCCGCCACCACCAAGAAGCTGGCGCAGTACGGCATCCATACGATCGGAGAAGTTGCTGGGTGCGACCCACTGTTTCTGAAAGGGCTTCTGGGGGTGAACGGTCTTGCGCTGTGGACTTATGCCAATGGCAGAGACCATTCCAGAGTCATGCATAAGGATTTTGTTTCCCCGGTCAAATCGGTCGGTCACGGCATTACCTGTGTTTCCGACCTGGAAAACGAAGAAGAGGTATGGAAAGTCATATTCGCTCTTTCGCAGGATATCGGTCACCGACTTCGGCTGCATAACCTCGCCACCCGTACCGTCCAAGTCCATGTCCGAGGCAATGATCTGTTCGGCTCACAGTATCAATGCAAGCTGCCGCTCAAGACTCAGCTTCCCTCGGAGATCGCCGCTGCCGCATTTCGGAGTTTTAAAGAGCGGTATCCCTGGAACACGAAGGTCAGAGCGGTCACCGTCCGTGCCATTGAACTCTCGCCCAAAGACAGTGCGGAGCAACTCACGCTGTTTGATAATGTCCAGCACCGCATGGCAATGGAGAAAGTCCAGGACGCTGTGGAGGAGATCCGTGGTCGCTTTGGCAAGAGCGCCATCACCTACGCCTGCCTCATGGGCGATTTAAAAATGCCCATGGATGGAAGAGATAAAGTCAAAATGCCGGGGTTAATGTACCAATAAGAGATATTTTCCAAATATTTTTCTGCTTTACCTCTTGACAAGTCATTATGTCTTGCGTATAATAGTGTTAGCAAGGTTGCTAACAAGCGTACAAGCATCCGTGCTAATTCGATTCACCGTTGTGATGAGAAGTTGCCCACAAGTATGATAACAGTGCCGCAAACAGGCTGAACGAATCAAGATAGGGCTTATAATGTAAAGTAGAAAAGGTGAACGACATGAACACACAGTACCAGAATTTTGGAGAGTTCCTTCAAAGGAAACGCACAGAGAAACAAATCACGCTCCGCAAAATGGCGGAAATGATAGGGATCACTGCGCCCTATCTGACCGACATTGAGAAGGACCGCCGCAACCCTCCCGAAATGGAGAAGCTGGAGCTGATTTCCCAAATTCTCATGCTGAACGACGAGGATAAGACTACGATGTACGATCTGGCCGGCAAGAAGAGAAACTCTGTTGCCCCAGACCTGCCTGACTATATCATGGAACATGACTATGTGTCCGCTGCGCTTCGCACGGCACGTGACCTTGATGCAAGCGAGGCTGACTGGTTGAAGTTCGTCGAGGAGCTCCGGCAGCGAAAGGGGTAATTTATAAAGATGTACACTCCCTCTCTTCGAGTGAAGAACAACGGCGTACCGATTTTGAGCAAAGCCGAGATCGATGCCATCGGAGAGCGTTTCGTACAGGATTTTCAGCCGGAAGTCCTCACGAACCCCTCTCCCGTGGACATCGAAGGGTTTATTGAATTCTATCTCGGAATGACGCCGGATTATCAATATTTGTCCCACAATGGCGTGTACCTTGGGATGACTGTATTTAACGACACCAATAAGGTGCCGGTTTTTGACCCTGCCACAAATCGGGCGGAGTACATCAGTGCCAAGGCCCGTACCGTCATCATCGACAACCGCCTTCTGGATGAGAGCCAACGGCATCGTTACCGCTTTACGCTCGGACATGAGGGTGGGCATGACATCTTCCATTCCGGCTATTTCTCGTATAACCCCGACCAGGTATCCATTTTTGACGATGAGCTCATCGCCCCCATGATACAGTGCCGGGTCGACAATGGCATGACAAATAAATCGGACACTCGCAAATGGGACGACCATGACTGGATGGAATGGCAGGCCAACCATCTGTCCGCTGCCGTTTTGATGCCGAAGTGTTCGGTGGATCTGCTGGCACGATCCTGCAAGGACAAGCTCAAAACCCCTACATCCCGTGCGATACTGATCGCTAAAATGTCTGACTGCTTCGATGTTTCCATCCAGGCGGCGACAAACAGGCTCAAAGACCTCGGTTACATCAAAACCAACGATACGACCGATTATTCCTACGCTTCTGCCATCATGGATTTTGCAGGCGTGGTCGGTTCTTGAGCGTCCATATCGAAAACTACAGCGGGTTTTACCGCCCGCTGTGTTTTTTTACAGCAAGCGTTAGCAAGTTTGCTAACAAGGTAACATTAAGGAGGTGGTGCCTATGACTACTGCAAGAAAGGAGGACCCCGATGGTAGCGTACCGAGATTGTAAGGGACATCTCGTCTGCATGGCGGATACATCGTAACCGTGGAGGACTATCGGGACTTCCATTCTGAAGGCGTCTATAAGG